>ERZ890953.42-NODE-42-length-69286-cov-8.050584_pt1 | contig 69286 bp, 52 predicted proteins | sample MGYA00521264_ERZ890953 | MGnify/ENA primary metagenome ERZ890953 (study PRJEB32303, sample SAMEA104408629) | aquatic metagenome | biome: Brackish water; feature: Chemocline; material: water | place: Baltic Sea | collected 2014-10-26T21:54:00 | depth 200 m ...
GGTGGAAGATGGCGTGGATCTCCGCCTCTTCCCGCTCGAAGAGCAACACCAGCTCAGGGTCGAGCTGGGTACCCGCGACCCGCCGCAGCTCCGCCGCGGCATCCTCGAGGGACAAGGACTCCTTGTAGACTCGACGGGTGACCATGGCGTCGAAGACATCGGCGATGGACACCAGCCGCGCTTCGCGGGGGATGTTCGCGCCAGCCAGCCCGTGGGGGTAGCCGCCCCCGTCCCAGCGCTCGTGGTGGTGCAGGGCGATGTTCACCGAGAGGGCCGGCAAGCCCGCCTCGCCCAGCAATTCAGCGCCGATGAGGGTGTGGGTCTTCATCTGCTCGATCTCGAGGGGCTCGAGCCTGCCGGGCTTCTTGAGGATGGCATCGGGGATGCCGACCTTACCGATGTCGTGGAGCCCCGCGTAGCGCTGAACCTGCTGGACGAAGTCCTCTTCACCACCCCAGGCCCGCGCCAGGTGAGCGGCGTAGCCGGAGACGCGCTGGATGTGCCGGCCGGTGTCGGTGTCGTTCAAGGTGGAGGCGCGCTCGAGGGCGGCCACCAAGCCCAGGGTCAAGCCCTCGAGCTCCCGGGTGCGCACCTGCAGGCTTCGCAGGGCTTCGTTGCGCTGCACGGTGACGGTGCCCAGCACGTCGACCAGGGCGGCCCGGCGAGCCATGGCCATCAGGCGCGCGGTGAACTCCAGCGAGTCCACAGGCTTGACCAGGAAGTCGTCAGCGCCCGCCTGGAGCAGCTGGATCTTGGTGCGCCTCAGATCGTCCGAGGTGATGACCATGATGGGCACTCGAGAGCCCTTGCGCAGCTGGCGAAGACGAGCCACCAGACCACGGCCGTCCATGCCGGGCATGTGGTAGTCGGTGACCACGATGTGGGGTTCGAGGTGCCGGAACACCTCGAGGGCTTCGATCCCGTTGGGTGCCTCGACGGTCTTGAACCCCGCCTCGCGTGCCAGCTCCGCCATGTGCGTACGCTGGATGTCCTCGTCGTCGACGATCAGCACAAGGGGTCGCGCCATTCCTCACCAGGCCCTCACGCAGCGCTGGACTCACGCGCCCCGAGGGAGGATGAGTATAGCAGAACGTGCTCTTTGCATGGCGCAGCTCCCCGAAACCGCACAGCCGGCTGGCTACTCGAGGTAGGTGTAGCCGTCCAGACCGTGCCGGAAGGCGCGCAGCAGGCGGCGGGACTCCTTGAGGGTCATGTCGCCGCGGCGCAGCGCCTTCTCACAGGCGAGGCGCACACGGGTGACCAGCTCGCCGCGGTTGTAGCCCACGTAGCCGAGCACCTCGGTGACCGAGTCGCCCTCGAGCACGCTGTCGATGACGTAGCCACCGTCGTCGTCCAGGCTGACATGCACGGCGTTGGTGTCGCCGAAGAGGTTGTGCAGATCGCCCAGGATCTCCTGGTAGGCCCCCACCATGAACACCCCCAGGTAGTAGGGCTTGTCGTTCAGGGAGTGCAGCTCGAGCACGTCCTTGACGTCGCGCAGGTCGATGAACTTGTCCAGCTTCCCGTCGGAGTCGCAGGTGATGTCGGCTATCACGCCGCGGCGAGTGGGCTTTTCCTTGAGGCGGTGGATGGGAACCACCGGGAAGAGCTGCCCCACGGCCCAGGCGTCGGGCGCGGACTGGAAGACCGAGAAGTTGCAGTAGTAGACGTCGGCCAGGTGTTTCTCGAGGCCCTCGAGCTCGTCGGGCACGTAGTCCAAGCCCCGCACCACGTTCAGGATGCGGGCCAGCGCCTGCCAGAAGATCCGCTCGGCGCGGGCGCGCTGCCGGAGGTCCAGCAGCCCCAGCTCGAAGCGAGAGAGGGCTTCTTCGCGCATCTCGAGGGCATCGTGCCAGGCTTCCTGGAAGGTCTTGCGGGAGACGCCGTCCCGCACCTCGGCCAGACCGTGCAGCAGATCGTTCTCCTCGTCGGCGACCACGACCTTCTGATCGGCGCCGGACAAGGGAGAGGCGACACCCAGCACGTTGAAGACCAGCAACGAGGAGTGCGCGACCAGGGCTCGACCGCTCTCACTCACGATGTCGGGGTGGGGTTGATCGTGCTCTTCGCAGGCGCTCTGCAGAGCCCCGACGATGTCGGCGGCGTACTCGCTGACGGTGTAGTTGACCGAAGACGGGAAGTTCGAGCGGGAGCCGTCGTAGTCCACGCCCAGGCCGCCACCCACGTCGACGATGGTGATGGGCGCGCCCAGCTTGCGCAGCTCGACGTACAGGCGAGCCGCCTCGCGCAGCACGGACTTGAACGCGCGGATGGCGCTGACCTGGCTGCCGATGTGGAAGTGCAGCAGCTCGAGGCAGTGGAGCTTGCCGCGGGCGCGCAACAGATCGATGCCGTCGACGATCTCCTGGGCGGACAGGCCGAACTTGGAGCGGTCGCCCGTGGAGCCCTCCCAGCGCCCGGCGCCGCGGGTGCTGGGACGCATACGCACGCCGATGCTGGGCTCGATGTCCAGCCGCTCGGCCACCTCGAGCACCGCGTCGAACTCCGAGAACTTCTCGACGACCACGATGGCCCGGTTGCCCAGCTTCTTGGCCAGCATCGCGGCCTCGAGGTACTCCTCGTCCTTGTAGCCGTTGCACACCACCAGGGACCCGGGCTGCTCGAGCAGGGACATCACCACCAGCAGCTCGGGCTTGCTGCCCGCCTCGAGGCCCATGCCCAAGGGCTCGGCGAAGCGCACGAGCTCTTCCACCAGGTTGCGCTGCTGGTTGACCTTGATGGGGTAGACCGGGTTGTAGCGCCCCGTGTACTCGTACTCGGTGATCGCTTCGGCGAAAGCCCCCTGCAGTGTGGCGACCCGGGACTGGAGGATGCCGGGGAAGCGCAGCAGGATGGGCAGCTGGATGCCGCGGGCCTCCAGGTCTTCGACCAGCAGCTGCAGATCGATACCTCCGGGCTTGACCCCACCGGGCGTGACCTCGATGTGGCCCAGGTCGTTCACACGGAAATAGCCCGCGCCCCAGTTCTGGATGTTGTACAGCTCGGCGCTGTCTTTGACGGTCCATGCACGCATGGGGATGCCTCCGTGGCGACGGTCCTGCCCAGGACACTCCGGGCCCGCCCACCTATCCCGGGCCTGGGCCTCCAGGAAAAAAGTCAGCCCCATTCGGTGGCCCAAGGCGGTGACATTCCCGCGCGCCAGCACCGACACGCTCCAGGCGATACCCCTCAGCTCATGCGGCCCCTCCCCGTCACGCTCCTGATCCTCACCGCCTGCCGCGGCTGCGGCAGAGCTCCGCCTACGCCCCCTACCGTCCCCAGCGGCACCTACGGGCACGAGACCATGGAGCTCAGCGTGGCGAGTCACGGGGATCGGCTGGTGGCCGCCTACGCCTCGCTCTTCGACGGAGGTGCCCAGGAGTGCGCTTGCCTGCTGGACATGCAGCGCCAGGAGCCCGGCCGCTGGGTGGCCCAGCACGCAGGCCAGCAGGTGGTGCTGGGCATGAACGAGCGGGAGATCTGGATCGAGCCCGCGGGGGGCCAGCCGGTGGACCTGGCCTGCTGCGGCGCTGGCTGGTCCGGAGACCGCGTCGCCCGCGACAGCCGCAGGCCTCCCCGGAAGTGCCGCACGGTCTCCCAGGCCGCGGCGGTCTTCCTGCCGGTGCCCTATGTCGAGGAGCCCGAGGAGTCGGAGTGGACCACCCTCGAGCACGACCGGCTCGAAGGCACCCGCCTGTTCCGGGCCTTCGATGTCTGGGTGCTGGTGGAGATTGCAGACCCCGACGGCCTGGTGGGCCTGGTGCGCCACGAGGACCTGGACTGCGGGGCATAGCGCGCGATCAGTCCTCCGACGCGGTGTCCTCCGCCATCTCATCAGCCACCGCCGGGAGGCCCTCCGGCTCCGCCAGCTGAGCCACCACCCGGTAGAGCTTGCCGCCGAGACCGATGGTGAAGGCGGAGAGATCCCGGATCTCCGTTGTGGTGCCCGGCAGGATCAGGCTCGCGGGCAGCACCGACTGATCCACGAGGAGGGGAGCCCCACAGCGGCTGGTCAGGCGGGTGCTCTGGCCCTCGAAGCTCAGGTCCACGCAGTCCGGCTGGCCCTGGAACACGAACTCCACCAGCGGGCCGGCATCTGCAGCGGGGACGAGCAAGGCGGCGATGAGGACGAGGACCAGCGACATGGGAGGGCTCCGCGCGGGTGGCGCCGAGGACCTATGCAAGGCGCGTTCCAACTACGAAAACCCTGGTCTACCGCCCATCGGGAGCGGCGACAGCGCTCAGGCCGCGGCGGGATCGAGACATGGAGATCGCGGGCTGGAGATCGCGGTTCAACCTGGAGGGCCTGGCCATGCGGCGCCAGCCCGGCGGCTACAGGCTGACCCAGCGAAAGAGGTAGACCTCTCCATAAGGCTCGTAGGGGGAATCCGAGTGCACGTCCGGCGCACCGACCACGAGATCCCAGCGCAGGGCGTCGTCGGACTCGATGGCCAGCAGCGCGGCACCGAAGCTGTCGTCCGGATGTTGCGCGCCGATCAAGTGAGCGCTGGCGTCCCCGCCCTCGAGGCCGCCCGCCTCGATGGGGCCGCTGAAGACCCACACCGACCCGTCCCCTCCAGCGGCGAGCTCCGCCACCCCGTCGCTGTCGAGATCCCCGGTGGTGAGGGCGACGGCGGGCAGGGCGATGGCCGTGGCCGCCTCATCCATGGCAGATCCACCCGCGTCCACGAGGAGGTACACCGTGGTAGCGGCGCCGTCGTTCCAGGCCACCGCGATGTCTCCACGGCCGTCGCCGTCGAGGTCGTCGCCCGCCACCATGGCCGTGGCATGGCCCATGGGCGCGGTCCAGGTGGCCTCGGCCGCCGACGCGAGATCGACGTCACCAGCCGCGAAGGAGGTCAAGCGAACCAGGGCCGACGACGCTGGATCGGCGAGGAGCAGGTCGTTCACTCCGTCGCCGTCGAGATCCGCAGCGGCGATACGCATGCCGGCGGGATCCGCGGCGCTCCAGGTGAGCCCGGGCTCCGGCGAAGGGCCGACAGGTCCAAAGGCCACCCCGCTGGCGTGGCACAGCTCGTCCACGCCGTTGCCATCCAGGTCCCCGCAGCGCACCCCTGACCACGCGTCCCGGCCCGCCACCGGCAGGACCCCGGGGTCCGTGACGCTGTGGGAGCCCAGCAGCGGACCGGGAAACAGGTAGGCGGGCTCGGAGAGGTCCGAGTCCCCGGGAGAAGTGAACGCCAGCAGGTCTGGCTCACCGTCGCCGGTGACATCCCCCGGGAGCACCACCTCGGTGCCGAGGAGGGTGTTTGCGTACCCCCCAGAATCGGACACGTAGTCCCCCTCCGCCCGCGCGATGGTACCCCCACTCAGGCTGCCAATGAGCGAATTGATCAGATAGATCGTCGAATTTTCGGTGTCCTCCCAGTACTCGCTCCCCCTGCTGGGCCCCCCGATCACCAGGCGCGCGCCCGGTCCGGACGTCAACGAGGCGCCGAGCCTCTGGTCGCAGGTCGCACTCCAAGTGACGCTCGGGGCGAGATCGGTGATGGGCGAGCCCGTATCTGCTGGCGGACCTGTGTCGGTGGAGGGCGGAGAGCCGCTGTCATCCTCCACCCCACAGCCGACGAGCAACACGAGCGCGTACATGCAGTCAGTCATCGCTCGATGGTAGCACCATGCTCTGCTATCGCCGAGCGGTGGTTCCTCACCGCGCCGGATCGAAGGTCAGGCTGGGGGGCGTGCGCATGTCGATGGGCACCGACCCATCCCGTCGAGCGGCGCCGGAAGGGAACTCCCACGGCTCCAACGCCACCGTGGTGGCGCCGGTCCAGTCCGCCGTGCGCCAGGCCCCGGCCCCGGCAGAGCTGGCGAAGGGCGGGCCGAACAGGGCGGTGAGCGCCTGGCGCTGGCGGCTGACGGCCTGGGCCAGGCCCAGTGGATAGTGCTCGCGGTTGAGCACGATGACGGCCAAGCCCCGGTCCTGCAGGACCGCGAGATCAGCGGCGTCGAAGTCCAGCGCCCCCACAAGGCTGCCGTCCTCCACCGCCTGCAGCCCCCGCAGGAAGCTGTTGGCGGCCACGAACGCGTCCCAGGCCGGGGGCCGGACCCTGTCTACCCACAGCCCGTGGCCGTTCACCAGGGCCTTGCCGTGGGCCAGCTGGTACAGCAGCGGCTTCTGGCTCAGGGCCACCCGGGGGGACAGGGGCAGATCCAGCAGCACGTCGCCCGGCTCCTGAGCCAGGCTGGCGTAGAAGGCGGGGGGCCAGATCAGGGCGGTGCTGTGCGCCCGGACCCCTGGACCCTGGACCAGGAGAAGGACGGGACAGCTCGCCACCAGCAGCCCGGCCACGCCCCAGGAGGCCCAGACCCGCCCCAGCGCCGGCAGCGCCCGCGCCGCCAGCAGGCACAGGGCCAGGTTGCACACCAGCACATGGCGCGAGGGCCACCAGAAGCGCCGCAGCGGCGCCGCGACGCCATAGACGAGCTCGAAGGGAGAGAGCCCCCCGACCTGCAACGCCGGCCCCATGGCCAGCGCCAGGAACAGACCCCAGCAGCCGAGCAGGGCGAGGTCGAGCCAGGCTCGATCGCTCCGCCCCAAGACCAGCTTCACCACCTGAGCCAGCGCCAGGACCACCACGGTGGCGGGCAGCGCCTGCCCCACGAAGCGGCCCTGCCGGACCAGGAAGGGCAGCATGGGGTCCAGGCTGTCCCGCACAGCCTCGGGGTGGGGGAAGATCTCCTCGCCGGTGCCGGGCAGCTCGGCCCAGTGGCCCAGGTACCAGAGCAGCGGGCCGGCCACCAACACCAGGAAGCAGACAGCGAACGCCACCACGGGCTTCCAGGGCAGGTCCCGCAGCCGGCCGCCGCGCCGCCACGCCCCCGCGCCCGCGCCCAGGGCCAGGATCCCGCCAGCCAGGATCGCGAAGAGCCCGTGGTACCAGTACAGCGCAGACGCCACCGCCAGCAGCGCCCCCGCCGCCAGCGCCCAGCGCAGCCGAGGCGCGCGCAGGAACCGAAGCCAGGCGCCGATGAACAGCAGCACCCAGAGCAGATCGGCCTGGCTGAAGCGGCCCGCGCCCAGCTCCCGCACCGCGTAGGGGCCAGCGCCCAGGGCCGCTCCCGCCAGCAGCGCCCCCGGCCAGGAGGCCCCCGCGCCCCGCGCCATCCAGCAGGCCGCCAGACCGTTGCCCACCAGCACCAAGACCAGGAAGACGTTGGCGCCCACAGGCCAGCCGAAGGCCAGGTGGAAGGGCAGGTAGAGCAAACCTTCGCCGCCGTTCCCAGCCAGGAAGGGGGCGTCGCCGACCGGCCAGTAGTAGCGGCTGTTGTGCAGCAGGCCCTCGAGGCCCACCACCCGCTCCGCCACCCACACCAGCAGCCACTGATTACCAGCGCAGTCGGGGTGCATCACGCCACAGAGCATGCCCTGACCGGGCGCCTGCCACACGGGGGCCGTGGCCAGCAGCGCGAGCCCGAGGCTGGTGACCATCGCGGCAAGCCACCACCAACGATCCGCAGCGGGGGTACTCTCGAACGCCTGCGTCATGGGCCTGCTCTATTCCATCGAGCCGGCGCACGATACCATGGCGGCCGGATGTCCCCACTCCCTCCCCCCGTCCCCGCGACCCAGACCGCCCCCGCCTGGCTGCTGCCCGCGGCCTTCATCGGGCTGCTGGCCCTGGCCGCCTGGTCCTTGGTGTCCACGGGCGGTGAGCCCCTGCTGGCATGGCGCGGAGCCGAAGTCTGGGGTCACGCCTGGACCTGGTGGTGGCACGGCGAAGCCCTCCCCGCCTGGCCCGACGGCACCAGCCTGGCCACCGGCGCCGCCTCCTGGCCTGTCATCGATCCCCTCCCCGCTTTGCTGGGCGCCGGCATCAGCCGCGCCGCTGGGCCGGTCGTCGCCTGGAACGCCATGGCCCTCGCAGGCATCGCCGGGGCGTTCGCAGGCGGCAGGTGGCTGTCCCGACGCGTGGGCGGCAGCGGGGCCGTGGGCGGCCTGGTCCTGGCCATGGGGCCCGTGTTCACCGGCAGCCTGCTGTCGGGCTTGAGCGAAGACCTGGCCATCGGGCTGCTGGCGGTGGCGGTGGGGCTGGTGGTGAAGCCCCCCGCCCTCGGTCCCTCAGCCTCGGCCACGAGCTGGCGCTGGGCCATCGCCGCGGGCTGCTCCCTGGGGCTGCTGGCCTGGTGTGGCCCCTACCTGGCCTGGCTGGGGGCAGCGACCGCGGTGGTGGCGGGCCTGACGCACCTGATCCGGGCACCCCGCTCCTGGTCGCGCTGGCTGGTGGCCGGACTCATCGCGGCCGCCCTGGCCGTCCCACCCCTGCTGGCCCAGGGCGCCCGCGCCATCACCGGGGCAGGACACCGCAGCGGCGTCCACCTGGGCCAGGCCGAGCCCCTGTGGCAGCTCAACCCCTGGGGACAGGCCGACCTGCTGTCCTTCCTCACCCCAGGGGCCATCGCCCTTCCGGCCGACGCCGTGATCCGACTCCACCCCACCTACCTGGGGCTGGGGGTGCTGCTGCTGGCCTCGCTGGCGGGCCGCAGCCGCTGGTGGTGGCTGCTGCTGGCTGCGCTGCTGCTGGCGCCAGGAGAGCAGCTGCACTGGCTGGGCCAGGCCCACGACCTGTCCAACCCCGCGGCCCTGGCCCTGGACTGGCTCCCGGGGGGAGCGCTGCTGAACCACCACGCCAGGCTGTTCCTGCTCGGACAGGTCGCCCTGGCGGCCCTGGCGGCCCTGGGTGCCCAGCGGCTGGCGACTCGTCCGCGCTGGCGCCCCAGGCTCGTGCTCCCCTTGGCGGCGCTGCTGGTCATGGTGGACTACGGGCTGTTGGCCCCGGTGCCATGGCCTCTGCCTGCCGCCCAGGCCCAGAGCCCAGACTTCCTCGGTGAGCTCGGGCCGCTCAACCCCGGGATGTTGCTGTGGCTGCCAACGGGGGGGCCCGGGCTCTCTCCGCAGCGGCCCCTGCTGGACCAGCGCGCCCACGGCCGGCCGCTGGCGCTGAACCCCAACCGCCCCGGAGCCCCCACCTGGCTGCCCCGCAGCCCCCTGGGGGGCTGGCTGGCCGCGCTGGGGCGCACCCCCGGCGCACCCCCGCCCGCCGATCGAGACGTCCAGCCCCTGATCGACCACGCGCTGCGCGTGCTGGCCGTGGCCGCCCCCCTCGACCGCGCCGTGGCCGCCCACCTGGGCCCACCCACCGTCCAGGGCCAGGACGGCGCCGCGTGGGATCTGAACCTGCTGGCCGGTGAGCTGGCCCCCGCCACCGCCCCCCAAGCCGGTCGCTCCGGGGATATGCTGATCGAGGAGCCACAACCGTGATCAACGAAGCCCGCCTCACCGAGATCCTCGACCTGCTCATCGCCCGTGGCGTGATCCACCAGGGTCAGAAGCAGGACGTGCTGAACCGCGGCCGCGAGCAGGCCCGGCACATCCTGCTGGACAAGCGCGCCGAGCTACGCCGCCTGCTGGGGCGCCAGCGGGTCAACTACCGCGTCCACGAGATCGAGCTGGTGGCCTCGTTCCGCTTCCATCGGGGCGATCGGCCCGACGAGCTGGTGGACGAAGAGGTGGTCACCCGGGTGGTGGCCGAGGCCCGTCAGATGCCCTTCGTGCACCTGGACCCCCTGGCCCTGAACTACAAGCTGGTCACAGAGACCTTCGGCGGCCCCTTCGCCGAGCGCCACATGGTCATCGCCCTCGAGGACACCCCCGAGCTGCTCACCCTGGCTATGGCCGACCCCTGGGACCAGGAGCTGCTCGACAGCATCGCGCGCTTCAAGAACAAGGCCATCAGCCCCGTAGTGGCCACCAAGTCCGAGATCCTCCAGGTCATCGTGGAGTTCCACGGTTTCCGCCGCTCCATGCGCGCGGCCGAAGAAGAGTTCCGCTCTGACCTGCCCGATCTGGGCAACCTCGAGCAGCTGTACCGCATGAAGGGCGCAGCCGAGCTGGACGCCACCGACCAGCCCGTGGTCCAGGCCGTCTGGTACCTGCTCAACTATGCCTTCGAGAACCGCGCTTCGGACATCCACATCGAGCCCAAGCGCGAGGAAGCCCTGGTCCGGATGCGCATCGACGGCGTGCTGCACCGCATCCACCGCCTGCCCAAGCTGGTCCACCCCGCCATGGTCAGCCGCGTGAAGATGCTGGCCCGCATGGACATCGCCGAGCGCCGCCGACCGCAGGATGGTCGCTTCAAGACCCACCACGGCGGCGACGAGGTGGAGATGCGGGTGAGCACCGTGCCCACCGCCTTCGGCGAGAAGGTGGTCATGCGCATCTTCGACCCGGGCATCTACGTCAAGAACGTAGACTCCATGGGCCTGTTCCAGCGCGAGCGCATGCTCCTCGAGCGCATGCTCTCCACCAAAGCCGGCATGGTGCTGGTCACCGGCCCCACCGGCAGCGGCAAGACCACCACCCTGTACACCGCGCTCCACCACATCAACTCGCCGCGCATCAACATCTGCACCCTCGAAGACCCCATCGAGATCGTGCAAGAAGAGTTCAACCAGTTCCCCGTGCAGCCCAAGATCGGCTTCACCTTCGCCACGGCCCTGCGCACCGTGCTGCGCCAGGATCCCGACGTGGTCATGCTGGGTGAAATCCGCGATCCCGAGACCGCCGAACATGCCGTCCAGGCCGCGCTCACCGGCCACCTGGTGCTCAGCACCCTGCACACCAACGACGCCGCCTCGGCGGTCACCCGCCTGCTGGACCTCGACATCTACCCCTTCCTGATCGCCTCGGTCCTCCAGGGCGTCATCGCCCAGCGCCTGGTGCGTCGCATCTGCCCCAACTGCGCTGTGGACGAGATCCTGAGCGAGGATCAGGTGCTCAGCCTGCGCATCGGCGGCGCCCGCGGCCGCAAGCTGGGCGTCAAGCGCGGCGCAGGCTGCATCAAGTGCCGGGGCACCGGCTACCGAGGCCGCACCGGCGTGTTCGAGGTGCTCCCCATCACCCCCCGCATCGGCAAGCTCATCGCCGATCGAGCCCCCTCGGTGGAGATCAAGAAAGAAGCGCTGAACGACGGGATGATGACCCTGCGGGAGTACGCCATCAAGAAGATGGCCATGGGCGAGACCACCTACGAAGAGGTGCTCGCCATGACCGACGAGGTCAACGTCTACACCTAGGCGTCCACACCCAGGCGTCCACACCCAGGCGTCCCCACAGGGGAGCCCACCCGCTCCCGGACGCGGGGCGCGATCCCGCTAGTGCTTGAAGATGTCCCGCAAGTGCTGGAAGACGCCGCTCTGATCCTTGCCGGCGAGCAGCTCGAGCTCTCCCTGATCCAGCAGGACAGCGCCGCAGTCGGGGCAGACCTCGATCTCCACGCCACGGAAGACGACGGTGTTCATGTCGGCGCCACACTTGCCGCACTTGAGCCAGTGGAGCCGCTTGCGCGCCGCGAGCGCTTCTCTCTCCCGGGTCTCGCGGAGATCCTTGGCCAAGCGGGCTTTTTTCTCGGCTTCGAGCTTCTCGAAGTACTTGTTCTCTTCGCTCATGGCAGCTCCCTGCTCCGGGGGATCGGGTCGATCCCCTCTATCCGATCCGGCTCGTCCACCGCGACGTCGCTGTCCGTGTCGTGGGAGGGCCCACCATCTCCCCATCCGTCCGACGCCGTCGAGGCGTCCACCAGCACGCCGCCACCGCCAGTGGTGGGGGAGCTGTCCAGGAAGCGCACCACCGCCAGGAAGGGCTGGAGGGCCGGGATGCTGTCGACGGGGCTCCAGCGCACCCCATCGGCCGAGACGAGATCGCTGGGCGCGGCCTTGCGCTCCATCACCAGGCGCCGCAGGCGATCCAGGTCCCGCACCCTGAAGTCCTGCCCCCCCCGCCGCAGCCTCAAGGGACGCCCGGCCAGGCCTTCGTCGGTGGCCTCGCCCAGATCCTGCAGGGGCGGCACGCTGGACATGCTGGAGCCCAGCGCGATCGAGCGCAGCACCCGGGCCGCGAGAGCGTCGCACTGCAAGCAGCGCGTCCGATCCTCGAGGCCGATCTCCAGCCGGGCGAGCTGTTCCTCGCTCAGCTCCAGCTCTGCGCCGCAGGCGCTGCATACCAGGACCACGGTCAGCCCCCCGTGAGCTCCTGGAGCTTCTGCTTCACCTCGGCGTCGCCGGGGTATGCGGCCTCGTACTGGCGGAGGTAGTCCATCGCGCCAGCCTCATCTCCGAGCTGGTCCGCGATCAGGCCCAGGAACTTCTTGGCGCGCGCGTTGCCGCCCACGAGGGACTGGAAAACACCCTGGGCGCGCTCGGCATCCCCAGAGCCGCCTCTGCGGAACAGCGACTCGGCCAGACCCCAGCGGTACGTGGCGTTGCCCGGCTCCATCCTGCTCGCCTGGTCGTAGGCCGTCACGGCCGTGGCCCAGTTGCGCTGCTGGGCGGCCGAGCGGCCGATCCCGGCGTGGTCGGCGGCGGTGGTCTTGGCCACGTCGTTGCTGCCCTGGGAGCCGCTGGGCTGGAAGGTGGGAGCCACCGGACGGGTGGACGCGTCGGAGCAGGAGCTGGCAGGCAGCTCGCCCTTGGCGCACATCTCGGCGCGCTTGGCCGGGTCGATGGTGATGATGGGGCCCTGGATCTCTTCCTGCTGCCCGTCGGTGGGGGGCGCCACCCCCGCCGCCCGCATCTCGTCCTCGAGCTGCTGGATCAGCTTGCTCTGGAACTCCTTGGGGTCGGTGGCGGGCGGCTGCTGCGCGGTGGGGCCGGGCTCCACAGGCTGCACAGGCTGAGGCGGCACGCGCAGGAAGAAGAACCACACCACCGCCGCCACGGCCATGACCGCTGCGGCGATGAGCCACATGTTGCGGCGGTTCTTGTCGCTGGCTGCGGCCTTGCCGTTCTTGCGATGGGTGCCGGTGGTGGGCCCGCCGTCGCGCCGCTTGGCGCGCATACGGTCGCGCTGGCGTTCCTTGAGGCTCTCGAAGGGATCCACGAAGCGGTTGTTGTCGCTGGCGGGGCCACCGGCCCGCGGGCGGGAGGGCTTGCCAGGAAGCGGGCGCGTGGAAGGCGGGGCGCCCTCGGTCTTGGCACCCGGTCGCTGGAACACCCCGGTGGAGATGTTCGAGCGCAGGCTGCCCATGCCCACCACCATGGTGGGGCCATCATCCTCGAAGGGCTCGCCCGTGTCGGCTTCTTCGTCGACGCCGCCAGCGAGCTGGTCCTCGAGCTCCTCGTAGACCTGGACGAAGTAGGCGTCGAGATCGGGAATGTCACCGATGCGGACCCAGCTGGCGCCGTCGTGGGAGATGACGTCGTCCTCGGTGACCCGGCGATCCTGGATGTACTTGCGCAGGGTGCCGATGTCCGAGAAGTCGTAGACCAAGCCGATCTTGACCTTGACCTTCCAGGTGGAGATGCCCACCTTGCGGAAGTCGATCTGGTCGGCACGGGGGCCGGACCCCACCAAGCCCGCTGGGCTGTTGGGGTCTTGGGCCAGGGGGTTGGCCGAGCGTGCCACGGGCTGCTCGTCGGAGGACGGCTCCTCGGAATCGAGCTCGGGATCCGGCTCGGCGGGCTGCTCGTCCTGCGCCTTGTTGTACACCACGAAGACGTGCTGGCACTTGGGGCAGGTGATGCGCGCACCGCGGCCCTTGATCTTGCTGTCATCGAGCTTGTACCGCGCTGAGCAGCGCTCGCAGGTGACGATCATTACTGGGACCTTCCCGAGTGGACCTCGAACAGCGAAGCTACCACGCCGCGGGAGCGGTCCGCAACGCGATCACGCGCTGGCGAACCTCCGAGCCTTGGCGCGATGGAGCGGTTCCGAGCGCTAGAGGCTGAGCATTCAGTCGACCAACACCTCGAGGCGCGCTTCTCTTACACGCAGCTTCTTGGTGCCAAAGCGCTGGAAGAAGACCACCACCTTCAGCGAGGGGCCGCGCCCCTCGAGGGACCGCACCTCGCCGTCGCCGAACACGGGGTGGCGCACGCCGACCCCAGGACGGAAGACATCCGGAGACTCGGGGACCAGGGTGAGCCCGCCAGGCCGAGGCGCAGGCGCGGACTGTTGGTCGCGGGAGCGCACCTGGGCCAGCAGCGCATCCAGCTTGCGGGTGGACGATGCTGGCACCGGCGGTGGGGCGGGACGAGCCCTGTGGAGGGGCTGGCCGCCCAAGGGCTGCACAAGGTGGCGAGGCAGCTCGAGCAAGAAGGGAGACGGCCGCGCTTGCACGACTCGGCCCCCTCCGGACCAGCCCATGCCGTCGCGCACCCAGCGGCGGGCGGGCCGGCACAGGTAGAGGCGCTCCCGGGCACGGGTGAACGCCACATAGGCCAGGCGGCGTTCTTCTTCGATGTCCTCGAGGCGCTCTTCGGAGCGAGCGTGGGGAAAGACCTTCTCGACCAGACCCACCACGAAGACCAGAGGAAACTCGAGGCCCTTGGCCAGGTGGACGGTCATCAGGGTGACCTGGCCGTCGTGGTCGGGGAGGTCCTGATCGGCCGAGGCCAGGGTGGCCTGATCCAGGAAGTTGCGGAGCCGCTCGTCGTCGGGGGTGTCGGCAGGCAGGGCCTCGTCGGCGGTGCGAGCGGCGCGGGACAGGGCCTCGATGTTCTCGAGGCGGCCCTGGGCTTCGAGGGTGTCCTCAGCGCGCAAGGCTTCGACATAGCCGGTGAGCTCGGCCACCCGCAGGATGAGCTGCGACGTAGGCAGGTCCCGGGCTTCTTCGACCAGGCGGCCGTACAGATCGAGGAAGCCACGGAAGGCCTTGGCGCTGCGGCCCTTGCCGGCGCTGGCGGCGCGCTTGGCGGACTCGAGCAGCGGCACACCGAGCTCTTCGGCCTGGGTCCGCAGCTGGGCGATGCTGGTGGCGCCGATGCCACGGGGAGGCACGTTGACGATGCGCAGGAAGGCCATGGTGTCGGAGGGGTTCACCATCAGCCGGAGCCAAGCGACCATGTCGCGCACCTCGCGCCGCTCGTAGAAGCGCCGACCGCCCACCACCACGTGGGGGACCCGAGCGTTGCCCAGGGCCTGCTCGAGGGGCCGGCTGGAGGCGTGGGTGCGGTAGAAGATGGCGATGTCGCCCGGGCGGCGCCCCGCCCGCACCTGACGACCGATCTCGTCGATCACCTTCTGAGCCTCGTCTTCCTCGTCGGAGCCCACCAGCGCGAAGACGGGGTCGCCCGCGGGCGCCTCGGTCCACAGGGTCTTCTCCTTGCGCTGGGAGTTGTGGCGCACCAAGGCGCCTGCCAGCTCGAGGATGTTGCCCGTGGAGCGATAGTTGCGCTCGAGGCGGATGGTCTTGACCTGGGGGAAGTCACGCTCGAAGTCGAGGATGTTGCGGATGTCGGCGCCGCGGAAGGCGTAGATGGACTGATCGTCGTCGCCCACCACGGCCAGGTTGTGGGGCTCCCGCCCGGCCAGGGCCTTGATGAGCCGGTACTGGGCGTGGTTGGTGTCCTGGTATTCGTCCACCAGCAGGTAGCGGAAGCGGTCGCGGTAGCGCTCGCGCACCTCGGTGTCCTGCTCGAGCAGCTGGACCATGCGGCCGACCAGGTCGTTGAAGTCGAAGGCGTTGGCGGCAACCAGAGCGCGCTGGTAGCGAGCGTAGACCTCGTCCACGCGCATGGCCATGGCGCCGGGGTCGCCCAGCAGGCCGGCGGCCACGTCTTCGGGCTCGAGCATACGGTTCTTGGCCTGATCGATGCGCGACAGGAAGGCCTTGGGCGGGAAGCGCTTGTGGTCGATCTGCAGCTCGCGCAGGATGTCGCGCACCAGGCGCTGCTGATCGTCGCTGTCGTAGATGACGAAGCTCGAGGTGTAGCCGAGCTTGGGGGCCTCGCGGCGCAGGAAGCGGGCGCAGGCGGAGTGGAAGGTGGACACCACGATGCGATCGGCGGCGTCGCCCACCAGCTCGGCCACGCGCTCCCGCATCTCCTGCGCCGCCTTGTTGGTGAAGGTGACCGCCAGGATGTTCCAGGGGGCGATTCCCGAATGGACCAGGTGCGCAACGCGACGGGTGAGCACGCGGGTCTTGCCCGAGCCGGCGCCAGCGAGCACGAGCAGCGGCCCCTCCAGGTGGGTGACGGCTTCGAGCTGCTCGGGGTTGAGCTGCTGGAGGTGGGAGAGCTCGCTCACGACTGGCCCCCGTCACCGGGATCGGAGCCCGAGGAGCCAGCGGCCTTGGCCTCGAGGGCGCGGGCCTGGAACTGCTCGCGCAGGGTACGGCCGCCGTCGGTGAAGGTGACCTGGCGGGCGCGACCGATGGCGAGGGCGTCAGGGGGCACGTAGGCGGTGATGGTGCTGCCCGCCCCGAGCAAGGCCCCATCGCCCACGGTGACCGGCGCCACCAGGGAGGTGTTGGAGCCGATCAGGACGTCGCTGCCGATGATGGTGCGGTGCTTGCCGTAGCCGTCGTAGTTGCAGGTGATGGTGCCCGCGCCCACGTTGGTGCCCGCGCCGATGGTGGCGTCGCCGATGTAGGACAGGTGCGACGCCTTGACCCCTTCGGCCAGGGTGGACTTCTTGATCTCCACGAAGTTGCCGACCTTGCACCCACGCCCGATCTCGGCGCCTGGCCGCAGGTGGCTGAACGGCCCCACCTGGGCCCCCGGGCCCACCTGGGCGCCCTCGAGCACCGAGTGGGGCTTGACCACGGCCCCGGCAGCCACCACGGTGTCGCGCAGGACCGAGTAGGCCCCGATGCTGGCGCCCACGCCGATGCAGGTGTCGCCCACCAGGATCACCCCAGGCTCGAGCACGGCGTCCTGGCCGATGCACACCCCGACCTCGACCCGGATGGTGCCCGGCCGATGCAGGGTGACCCCCGCTTCACTGTGCTCCTCGAGGATGCGGTCCTGCAGGACGTCTTCGAAGCGGGCCAGGGCCGTACGATCGTTGATGCCCGCCAGGCTGGCGGCGTCGTCGAGGCAGGTGGCGTTCAGGCGCCCCGCAGCCGCGGCCAACGCCACGGCGTCGGTGATGTAGTACTCGCCCTTGGGGGGATGGGGCTCGAGGGAGGGCAGCACCACGTCGCGCAGCCAGGCCGCCTCGAAGGCGTAGATGCCGGCGTTGACCTCGGTGATGGCCAGCTGTTCCGGGGTGGCCTCGGAGGCCTCCACGATGCCCACCACACGGCCTTCCTGGCGCACGATGCGCCCGTAGGCGGCGGGCCGGACCACCACCGTCGACAGCACGGTGCACAGGGCGTCGCCGTGGCCCTCGAGCAGGGCCTCGAGCATGGCGGGGCGGATCAGGGGGGCGTCGCCGGGCAACACGATGACCGTGCCGCTCGCGGGCAGCAGATCGAGGGCGGCCCGGACCGCATCGCCGGTGCCGCGGGGCTGGTGCTGGCGGGCGCAGGGCACCCCGGGGAGCGCGGCGCGCACTCGATCTTCCTGGTGGTGGACCACGGCTGCCACGTCGCAGCCCGCAGCCTGAGCCGCAGCGGCGACCCACCCGACCATGGGCCGCCCGCACAGGGGGTGAAGCACCTTGGCAGTGGAGGAGCGCATGCGGGTGCCGAGCCCTGCGGCGAGGATGACGGCGAGGGGCTTGGGGCAGGGTGCCATGGTTCACCTGGAGGCGGGCCGAGGAGGCACCTCCTCTATCCCGGGGGGCCGTCGGCCGCAGGACAGCGGGTGACCGCTCGCAGCGGGGTGTGGCAGCGCGGTGCAGCGTTCCGCCGGGCTCGGTCCGCTGCAGGAACGACGCCGGTGGAGGTCGCCAGGGTCGGTGCGGGACGGCGGTCTGCGGCGGCCGGGGCCGTCCGCAGGAACGACGCCGGTGGAGGTCGCCAGGGTCGGTGCGGGACGGCGGTCTGCGGCGGCCGGGGCCGTCCGCAGGAACGACGCCGGTGGAGGTCGCCAGGGTCGGTGCGGGACGGCGTTCTGCGGCGGCCGGGGCCGTCCGCAGGAACGACGGGGGCAAAGGCCGCTTCGTCGGCCTTTGCCTTACTCGATCACGACGGTGTAGTCGCCTCCAGCCCCACTCCACCCCGCCACCACCACCACATAGGTGATGCCCGGCTGAAGGGTCCGCATGAAGCGCTCGGGCTGGGTGTTGCCGTCTTGGATGGACTGAGCCTCGGTGGTGCCGTTGACCATCAAGTGCAGGTCGTAGTCGGCCCCCGGGGCGGTCCAGGTGAGGCTGAAGGAGGCATCTTGGGTGCTGGCCACCCGCAGCTCGATGAAGTCCAGATCGCCGATGTAGGCGTAGCCATCGTTGGCCGCGCGGTAGATGTCACCCTCGAGCACGGCGGGGAGCGAGATGACCCCCAGGCTCTGGGTGTCGGTGTCGGTGTCGCCGTTCTCGGTGATGATGTAGGACGCGCCGGCCAGGGTGAGGCTGTCGGTGAGGCTGCTGGAGCGGTGGCCCGCCGCATCGACCAGGTACATCACGCCGTTGATGGTCTGGCCCGCCGAGAGCCAGGAGGAGTCGACGTGAAAGCGGGAGGCGCCGGTGGCGGAGTACTCGTCGAGGTCGTCTGGAATGGCGATGGTGTAGGGCTGGCCCCCGAGGGTCAGCGAGGCCTGGCCGCCCGCGAGGTCGCCGTCGAGGTCGAAGGACTCGTAGATGACCTGGATGGTGCTGTCGCTGGACCGCTCGGCCAGCTGCAAGGAGCTGAGCTCGGGAGAGGACTCACCGGGAGGGTCGCTGTCGCGTGGGTCATCGTCAGGCTCGCTGTCATGGTCTGGACCCGGGCCGTGCTTCTCGCCCGTGTCGGAGCCCAACAGCTCGAGGCCAATGGAGCCGCAGCCCGTGAGCAGCAGGCTGAGCAGAACGAACAGATGCGCAGGCATGGGAGCTCCTCGCAGTGGGCAGAAGCCGCGGCATGATACCGGCCAGCGGGCGAATCCGCCACCACTTTCACACGATGATCGCCCGATCCCCTGCCTTTGCTGCAGCGTACCGAGAGCCACTGCGCACGATCAGGCTCCGGATCACCTGACCTCGTCTGGACACCTCCTTCCCGGGGGCCGAGTTATGGAATTGCGGTTTTCCGACATCCAGCCCCCCCCGGGGCTCACCACTCCCTTGCACCCGAGGTGACCAGTGTCCCAGCAGATCGCCATGGAGCTCACCGATCGCTACAGCGCCCGCAACTACAACCCCCTGCCTGTTGTGCTCTCCAAGGGCTACGGCGTGTGGGTCGAGGACGCCGACGGCAAGAAGTACATGGACATGTTGGCCTGCTACTCGGCGGTCAACCAGGGCCACTGCCACCCCGCCATCAAGGCCGCCATGCTCGAGCAGCTCGATCTGCTCACCCTCACCAGCCGGGCCTTCCACAACGACAAGATGGGCTTCTTCGTCCAGAAGCTCTGCGAGCTGTCGGGCTTCGACAAGGCCCTGCCCATGAACACCGGCGCCGAAGCGGTCGAGACGGGCATCAAGGCCGTGCGCAAGTGGGGGTACAAGGTCAAAGGCGTGCCCGCCGACAAGGCCGAGATCATCGTCTGTGCCGACAACTTCCACGGCCGCACCACCACCATCGTGGGCTTCTCCACCGAGCCCTCCTACCGCGACGGCTTCGGCCCCTTCGCGCCCGGGTTCAAGGTGATCCCCTACGGCGACATCGACGCACTCGCGGCCGCGTTCAACGAGAACACCGTCGCCTTCCTGGTCGAACCCATCCAGGGCGAGGCCGGCATCATCGTTCCGCCCACCGGCTTCCTGAAGCAGGCCCGGGCCCTGTGCGACAAGTGGAACGCCCTGCTGTTCCTCGACGAGATCCAGAGCGGCCTGGGCCGCACCGGCAAGATGTTCTGCTTCGAGCACGAGGGCATCCGCCCCGACTGCCTGACCGTGGGCAAGGCCCTGAGCGGCGGCTTCTACCCGGTGTCCGCCTTCCTGGCGTCCAGCGAGGTCATGGCCGTCTTCGAGCCCGGCCAGCACGGCTCCACCTTCGGCGGCAACCCCCTGGGCTCCGCCGTGGCCTGCGCCGCCCTCGATGTCCTGGTCGACGAAGACCTGGTGGCCAAGGCCGAGACCCTGGGCGCGTACCTGATGGAGCAGCTGCGAGCGATCCCCAGCCCTCACATCGACTTCGTGCGCGGCAAGGGCCTGTTCATCGGCGTGGTCATCAAGGACAGCTCCGGCCCGGCGCGGCCCTTCTGCGAGCGCCTGATGGAGCTGGGCGTGCTGGCCAAAGAGACCCACAATCAGGTCATCCGGCTCGCGCCCCCGCTGGTCATCACCAAGGAAGAGATCGACTGGGCCCTCGAGCGCATCCGGCAGGTCCTGGTGGACTGAGCTAAGTTCGGAGCCCCATGGCTCCCCCCCTCGCCCCCTCCGCCCTCCGCATCGTCCACACAGGCTGCGCCGGGCTGCGCCTCGAGCTCGGCACTGGCACGGTCGTCGCCATCGATCCGGCCACCGACCCCGGCCCAGTGGACGCCGTCGTGATCACCTGGAACGAGCGCGAGCGCCTGCAAGGCGCCCTCGAGGCAGTGCGCGGGGGTCGCCGACCCCGGATCGCCGCCCGGCCGGAGATCCTGACCTGGCTGGCCCGCGAGGGAGCCCTCGAGGCCCTCGACCTCGCCACCCCACTGGGGGGCCTCGCGCTCGAAGCCCAGGCCTACCAGCCCGTGCCCTACGCCACGCCGGCCGAGGGCCTGCGCAAGCTCCGCAGCGGGCTGCTCTCCCCAGCTCGGGCCGCCCAGCGCCTGGCCACCCGGGCCCGGCTGCCCCGCTGTCCACCTGTGGTGCTGCGGCTGGTCCTGCCCGACGGGCGCACCCTGGTCCACCTCAACTGCGCCTTGCACCGTGACACCCCCGACCCCTGGCTCGCGGACCTCGCCGCACGCTGGGGGGGGGCCGACTGGCTGCTCACCAGCTGGGACTTCGACGAGGACCGAGCCTTCGAGCAGCGCGTGCCGGCCATGGACGCCCGCTGCGTCGTGATCACCGATCTGGTCAACGAGGTCCGAGACCAGCTGGACCTGCCCAGGGTGATTCGCACCCCCGTGGCCGACCGCCTCGTCGCAGCCGGCCAGCCGGTGCTGATCCTGGCAGCGCGCACCTCCCTGCGCTTCGCCTAGGCGTCGAGAGCCCTCCCTCCGCCTGGGCCTTCGGGCCATCGCACGCGCCGCGGCGTCGCGAGAAGGGGAGCGCCCGAGCAACAGGTCGCTGACGGCGCCTCGACCTCCCACACTCGTCCGTCGATCGCAGGTCCTGGTATGTTCCAGCTGCCGATCGAGGCGGGACCCAGGAGCGGACATGGTGAGCACCAAAGCCCAGCAGCAGTGGGATATCCCCATCCACAGGCTCTCTCACTGGGCCGAACACACACCCGACGCACCTGCGCTGCACGAGCGCGACGACAGCGGCTGGCGGCCCACCAGCTGGGCCCAGTATGCCGAGCACGCCCGCGCCGTGGGCGCCGCCCTGGTGGCCTGGGGGCTGGAGCCCGGCCGCTGCGCCGTGATCCTGAGTGGGAACCGCGCCGAGTGGCTCTACCTGCAGTGGGGCATCATGATGGCCGGCGGTGTGGTGGCCCCCAGCTACACCTCCAACATCGCCGAGCAGGTCGCCTACCTGGTAGGACACTGCCAAGCTCCCATCGTCTTCGCCGACAGCCCCGCACAGCTGGCCAAGCTGGCTGAAGTCCGAGAACAGCTGCCCGAGCTCCGGCAGGTGGTGGCCCTGGACGACCCGGGCGACACCGAGGGCGCGATGTCCTGGGGATCTTTCCTGGCCCTGGCTGGACCACAACACCGGGCCGAGCTCGACGCCCGCATCGCCGCCATCAAGCCCCACGACGACGCCTTCATCATCTACACCTCGGGCACCACGGGCACCCCCAAGGCCGTGGTGATCTCCCACCACAACATGGCGGTGCAGGGCCGCGCGGTGGTGGCCCACTACCCCACTCATCGCACCCGCAGCATCTGCTACCTGCCCCTGTGCCACATCGCGGAGCAAGGCGCGACCAACCTCACCCAGCTCGACACCGGGGGCGAGGTGTTCCTCTGTCCCGAGATGGCGCTGATGCCCAAGTACCTGCCCGAGGTGCGCCCCAACGTGCTCTTCGGTGTGCCACGGGTCTGGGAAAAGGTCCAGGCCGTGCTCGAGGGCAAGTTCGAGCAGGCCCCCCCGCTGAAGCGCAAGCTCATCTACTGGGCGCTTGGGGTGGAGCGCCGCGCCTTCGAGGCCGAGCTGGGCACCGGCCAGCCCCAGGGCGGCCCCTCGCGCTGGATCGCGCGCAAGCTGGTGGTCGACAAGGTCCGGGCGCAGCTGGGCCTGGACGGTGTGCTCCACACCCTCACCGGCGCAGCGCCCAGCAACCCGGACACCCTGCGCTTCTTCACCGGCTTGGGCTTCCATGTACACGAGGTGTACGGCCTATCGGAGACCACCGGCATCCTCACGGCCACCAAGCCGGGCGAGCGAGCCATGGGCACGGTGGGCAAGCCCCTGCAGGGCGTGGAGATCGCCATCGCCGGGGACGGCGAGATCCTGGCCCGCGGGGCCTGCCTCAGCCGCGGCTACCTGCACGACCCCGACGCCACGGCCGAGCTGATCCACAGCGACTGGCTTCACACCGGCGACACCGGCGCCTGGGACGAGCGGGGAAACCTCAGGATCGTCGGACGCATCAAGGACATCATCGTCACCGCGGGGGCCAAGAACGTCGCACCCCTGCCTATCGAGGCCAAGCTCAAGGCCATCCAGGGCATCAGCCAGGCCGTCGTGGTGGGCGATCGGCGTCCTTACCTGGTCGCCCTGCTCACCCTCGATCCAGAGCACGCGGGGGCCTCGGTCGACGACGGTGCTTTCCGCGATCGAGTCCAAGCCAGCGTCGAGGCCATGAACGCCGACCTCGCCAGCTACGAGTCCATCAAGCGCTTCGAGCTGCTCGGTCGAGAGTTCAGCATCGAGGGCGGCGAGCTCACCCCCACCATGAAGATCAAGCGGCAGGTGGTCTACGAGAAGTACGCCGATGTCGTCGAGTCCATCTACGACAGGCCCCGGGACGCCTGACTACAGGCCCACGTAGATCTTGGTGATCAGCTGGTCTTCCGGGGTGGTGGCCGGGTCGGAGACGTAGGCCTCCCACACCACACCGCTGCCCTCGCGCTTGTTCAGCGTGAGCCAGGCGTCGATGGCCGCGTAGGTGACAGGGAGGCTGGCGTAGGACCCGGTGTGGGTGACCTTCAGGACCTCGCCGCCCGGGCTCGTGCCGAACTGGACGGGTCCATCGATGGCGTCCTTGGGGGCGGGGCCGCTGATGGGCACACCCGCCCGGAACAGCCAGCTGTCGGCGTCGCGGGACAGGGTCACCGCGATGGGGGCGCCGGAGGGCTGCAGCTCGGCGCCCTGCATGAAGGCCTGGATCTGCCCGTAGGCGGCTCCGAGGGCCTGGGCCATGGCCTGATCGCTGTTGGCGCTGCGGGACTCCGTGGCCACGATGGTCTTGGCCTCCACCGTGGTCTGCTCGAGCTCGAGAGCGCCGATGTCTGCGACGGGCAGGCCCTCGGCCAGGGCCTTCAGCTGGGCCAGCCCCTTCTCGTAGTCAGGGCCGATCAAGCCATCGAGCAGCAGCCCGAAGATGCGGGCCACGGGGTTCATGCCGTGCTCGCTGACCAGGTTCCAGGTGGCGGTCACCCCGCCATCGGTGGGCGTGAGGGTCCAGGTGGCCATGGCCTTGCCCTGCTGCCCGAAGTCGATGGCGTGGGCCAGGGAGCTGCAGGGCTGGGCCACGGTGATCTCCATGTTGCCCGAGCCCACATTGGGGTCTTCGCTGGCCCAGATCATGCGGGAGCCGACGCCCACGCTGGGCCCTTCGTAGCTGTAGGTGGTGGCCGGATCGATGCCTGCCCAGGGGGAGAAGTCGTTCCACCACCCGTAGCCATCCAGCAGGACGTAGACGTTGCATGCCGGCGACCGGATGTCGGCGCTGCGCTCCACGGTGGTGGTGGCGGGGAGCAGGAAGGCGCCCCCGATGACGAGCACGATGACGACCAGCAGGGCGATGCCCAGACGCTTGAGGTAGGCCACGGGATTCTCCAGGTTCCAGGGTAATCCCATCCTTTCACACCCACCCGCGCAGGCCAAGTGCGCGGCAGCTGTTCTGTCATGCCCGTGACAGGGCCGACGACCGACGCCGAACTCATTAGAGGGCCGCTCCGGCGGAGCCCCCCTCCGCACGCACCCGTCTGGAGGAGCGATGATCACCCTGCGTGAGAACGAGTATCGCCTGCTGCAGGCCCTGGCCCAGGCCCCCGGCCCGGTCCAGGTGGCCCAGCTCGCGGCAGCGCTCGGGCTCGACCAGAGCCTGGTGCTGGCCGCCGCCGCCACCCTCGAGGAGCGCGACCTGCTGGTCCGCGACGAGCAGAGCTACACCGAGTACCGCATCGACGCCATGGGCCAGGGCTTCGCCGACCATGGACTGCCAGAGCGCCAGGTCGTGCAGGGCTTGCGTGCCGCGGGCGGCTCCTCGACCATCCCCGAGTTGCCCCAACACTGCGGCCTGAACCCGGGCGAGATCGGGCAGTGCCTGCGCTTCCTGGTGGCCAAGGGCTGGGCGCTGCGCCAGGGCAAGGACCTCACCCTCACCCCGGCGGGTCAGGCCCTGTCGGACGAGCCCGGCCCCGACGAGGCGCTGCTCGCCGCGCTGGCTCAGCGGGAGCAGGCCACCGACGCCGAGCTCCGTGCTGCCGGCGTGGACCTCGACGCCGCCGAAGCGCTGCTCCAGGGGCGCAAGGGTGCCTACAGGTCCAAGGCCCGCAGCCTGCGCTTCCTCGAGGCCACGGCCGCCGGTCGCCAGGCCGCCCCCACAGCCCAGCTCCGCCGGCAGGTCAACATGCTCACCGGCGAGATGTTGGCCGACGGCTCCTGGCGCGACGTGGACTTCCGCCCCTACGACATGAGCGCAGGCACCGAGCCCGCCTTCCCGGGCAAGATCCACCCCTTCCGCCGCGTGCTCGAGCAGACCCGCCGGGTGTTCCTGGAGATGGGCTTCGAGGAGATCGTCAGCCCCTTCGTCGAGTCGGGCTTCTGGGACTTCGACGCCCTGTTCCAGCCCCAGGATCACCCCGCCCGCGAGATGCAGGACACCTTCTACGTCTCCCGGCCCGCCAGCTGCGAGCTGCCGCCCACTGAGCTGGTCGAGGCCGTGCGCAACACCCACCAGGACGGCGGCGACACCGGCGGCCTGGGCTGGGGCTACACCTGGGACGAGTCTCTGGCCCGCAAGCCGGTGCTGCGCACCCACACCACCGCCGCCACCGTGCGGGCCCTGGCCGAGAACCCCAACCCACCCCGCAAGGTCTTCTGCGTGGGCAAGGTCTTCCGCCGCGAGACCGTGGACTACAAGCACCTGCCGGTCTTCTACCAGGTCGATGGCATCATCATCGACAAGCACGCCAGCTTCGCGTCACTGCTGGGCACCCTCGAGGCCTTCTACCGCAAGATGGGCTTCGACAAGTTCGAGTTCCGGCCCGCGTTCTTCCCCTACACCGAGCCCTCGGTGGAGATCTTCGTCTGGTTCGAGTCCAAGCAGGACTGGGTCGAGATGGGCGGCGCCGGCGTGTTCCGCCCGGAGGTCACCAAGCCCCTGGGCTGTGACGTGCCCGTGCTGGCGTGGGGTCTGGGCCTCGAGCGCCTGGCCATGTTCCGCCACCAGCTCACCGACATCCGTCAGATCTACGTCGCCGACCTGCAGTGGCTGAAGGAGGCCGAGCTATGCCGGTAATCGGAATCCCCGTCAAGCTCCTCACCGAGCGCCTCGAGGGCGATCTCACCCCCGACGAGCTGGTCCAGCACCTGCAGCACATCGGCTGCGACGTCGAGGGCTTCGCCACCCTGCGCCGCATCAAGTGTACCCGCTGCGGGAACATCGTAGAGATCACCGCCACCATGGACCCCCCAGTGCTCTGCAAGCGCTGCGGTATCGACTACGTCCAGCACCCCGAGCTGCGGGTGGACCTTGGCGAGAACCACGTGATCCGCATGGAGCTGCTGGCGGTCCGCCCCGACATGTTCGACCCGGGCGGCCTGGCCCGCACCCTGCGGGGCTACCTGGAGCAGACCACCGGCAGCCCCGAGTACGACCTGGGCGCGCCCCTGGCCCATGTGTGGGTCGACCCGGCCATGGCCACCACGGCCTGCCCCCGGCCCGCCATCGCATGCGCCGTGGCCACCAACGTGGTGCTCGACGACGACTTCATCAAGGAGTTGATGAACCTGCAGGAGAACCTGCACTGGGCCCTGGGCCGCGACCGCAAGCACGCCAGCATCGGTGTCTACGATCTCGCTGCCACCAACGGCAAGGCCTTCCGCTATCGACCCGTCGGTCGGGACGAGCTGCGCTTCGTGCCCCTGGGCTACGACCCCCAGGACCCGGCCGCGGCCATCACCCCCCAGCAGGTGCTCGAGGAGCACCCCAAGGGCGTGGAGTTCGCCCGGCTGCTGGCAGGCTTCGAGGCCTACCCCCTGCTCGAAGACAGCGACGGCGTCGTGCTGTCCATGCCCCCCATCATCAACTCCGAGCAGACCCGGGTCACCGACGCCACCACCAGCTTCTTCATCGACGTCACCGGCACCAACCGCCGCATCGTCTCCCGCTGCCTCAACGTGCTGGTCACCTCGCTCATGGAGCTGCAGCCCGGCATCAACCTGCACCAGGTGGGCATCCAGTACGGCGACGAGGTCCTGCACACCCCGGACTTCGCGCCCCAGGTCATGGAGCTGTCCGTCCCGGCCACCGCCGGCTGGACCGGCATCCCCATGGACGCCGTCGAGCTGGTGGAGCTGCTCAACCGCATGGGCCACGACGTGGAGATCCTCGATCCCGACACCGTCCGGGTCTCCGCTCCGGCTTACCGCAACGACCTGATGAACCCCGTCGATCTCATGGAAGACGCGGCCATCGCGTTTGGCTACCACAACATCGTGCCCACCCTGGTGCCCACCATGACCGTGGGCGGCGAGCGCCCCATCGAGGGCGTCTCTGGCACCGTGCGCTCCTGCATCACCGGCCTGGGCTGGGCCGAGGTGATGACCCTGGTGCTCACCAGCGAGGCCAAGTGCTTCGAGGCCCTGCGCCGGCCGCCGCACCAGGCCTACGTGTCTCTGGCCCACCCCATCAGCCGCGACCAGACCATGCTGCGCACCAGCCTGGCGCCGGGCCTGCTCGAGACGCTGACGGTCAACGGCCACAACAAGTACCCCCAGCGGGTCTTCGAGGTCGGCGAGACCACCGAGCTCACCGACACCCAGACCGGAGCCTCCGAGCGTCGGGCCGTGGGTGGCGTGGTCATCGGCGAGCGCATCGGTGCCACCGAGGTGCGCGCCGTGGCCGAGGCCACCCTGCGCGAGCTGGGCTGGGGCATCCGCACCCAAGGCGCCGAGCTTCCCAGCTACCTGCCCGGCCGCGGGGCCATCATCTTCGCGGTCAAGGACGGCCTGGAGATCCAGGTGGGTGAGCTGGGCGAGCTGCACCCCGCCGTGCTCGAGGCCTTCGAGCTCAAGCACCCCGCCGCCATGTTCGAGATCGACCTGACCACGCTCACAGGGCTGCGCTGACCCTCGCGCACCGCTGTGGCTGGTGGTCGATGAACGCCCTGCCGCGGCGCGGAAGGGAGCATGCTGGCTCGTTCTGCTGCTACGATGTCGCTGCCCCCAGCCGAGGCCGCCATGCGCAGCACGTTCCTCCTCTTCATCCTGCTGCTCTCCGCCTGTCGCAGCGACCCAGACAAGTCTGACACCGGCGCCCTCGACGATGCCTGCGACTGGTACGCCGACGGCGACGGCGACGGCTACGGCGACCCCGAGGTCATGGCCAAGGGCCCGTGCGTCGACACCCAGGACGGCTGGGCTGGCAACGCCGAGGACTGCGACGACGACGACGCGGCCATCCATCCCGCCGCCACCGAGGCCTGCAACGGCTACGACGACGACTGCGACGGCAGCGTGGATGAAGGGCTGCTCACCACCTGGTACGCCGATCTCGACGGGGACGGACACGGCGATCCCGACAGCGCGGTCGAGGCCTGCGAGCAGCCACCGGACCATGTCGAGAGCAGCGACGACTGCGACGATGGCGACCCGGACATCCATCCAGGCGCCCCGGAGCGCTGCGACGGCGTGGATGAGGACTGCGACGGCCTGGTGGACGAAGACCTGCAGACCCGCTGGTACCTGGACAGCGACGGGGATGGCTACGGCGACGCCGAGATCGCCATCGACTCCTGCGACCCGGGCGAAGGCTGGGTGGTCGACGCCACGGACTGCGACGACGGCGCCGAGAGCATCCATCCCGAAGCGGACGAGATCTGCAACGACCTCGACGACGACTGCGACGGCCTGGTGGACGAGGATCTCGAGTCCACCTGGTACGCCGACGACGACGGCGACGGCTACGGCGACCCGGAAACCGCGGTGGCGGACTGCGCCCCCGGCGCTGGCTGGGTGCAGCCCGCTGCCGGCGAGGACTGCGACGACGCCAACTCGGCCATCAACCCCGCCGCCACCGAAGCCTGCAACGGCTACGACGACGACTGCGACGGCCTGGTTGACGATCAGGACCCGGGTGTGGCCGACAGCGCCACCTGGTACCTCGATGCCGACGGCGACGGCTACGGTGACGATGCCGCCAGCCAGCAGGCCTGCGAGCAGCCATCGGGCACCAGCGCCCTGAGCGGCGACTGCGACGACGACGACCCCGCCTACAACCCTGGCGCCACCGAGGCCGACTGCACGGATCCCAGCGACTACAACTGCGACGGATCGGTGGGCTGGGCCGACGACGATGGAGACGGCTGGGCGGCCTGCGAAGACTGCGACGACCGCGACGCGGCGGTCAACCCGGCGGGCGTAGAGCTGTGCAACGGCGTGGACGACGACTGCGACGGATCGGTGGACGAGGACGACGCCACCGATGCCGCCACCTGGTACGCCGACGCCGACGGTGACGGCTATGGCGACGCCGACAGCACCACCCTGGCCTGCGCAGCCCCGTCGGGCACCGTGGCCGACGCCACCGACTGCGACGACGGCGACGCCGGCGTCAACCCCGCGGCGGCCGAGGCCTGCAACGGCGTCGACGACGACTGCGACGGATCGGTGGACGAGGGCGTGCTCTCCATCTGGTATGCGGACAGCGACGCCGACGGATACGGCGACGCTGGCGACAGCACCGAGGCCTGCTCTCAGCCCTCGGGCTCCGTCGCCGACGACAGCGACTGCGACGATGACGACGGGACGATCAACCCCGCCGCCACCGAGACCTGCGACGGCGCCGACAACGACTGCGACGGTACCGTGGACGAGGCGGACGCCAGCGACGCCGCCACCTGGTACCAGGATCACGACGCCGACGGCTTCGGCGATGCCAGCGCCGGCACCATCGCCTGCGACCAACCCTCCGGCGCCGTGGCGGATGACACGGACTGCGACGACGGCGAAGGCCAGGTCAACCCGGCCGCGGACGAGCTGTGCAACGGCATCGACGACGACTGCGACGGCACCATCGACACGGGCGCGGTGGACGAGGCCTCGTGGTACGCCGACACAGACGCCGATGGCTACGGTGACCCCGGCAGCAGCACAGCTGCCTGCACCCAGCCCTCGGGCTCCGTCGCCGACGACAGCGACTGCGACGACACGGACGCGTCCATCAACCCCGCCGCCACCGAGACCTGCGACGGCGCCGACAACGACTGCGACGGCCACACCGACGAGGACGACGCCGCGGACGCGACAGCCTGGTACGCGGACGCCGACAGCGACGGCTTCGGCGACGCCGGCGACAGCGTGACCGCCTGCGCCGCTCCCTCCAGCTATGTGGGAGACAGCACGGACTGCGACGACGCCGACGGGTCCATCAATCCCGCCGCCACCGAGACCTGCGACGGCGTGGACCAGGACTGCAGCGGCGCGCTGTCGTGGCTCGAGCAGGACGCTGACGGTGACGGGTACCTGGCCTGCGAGCTGTCCCTGTGGCTGCGCAGCGACGGCTCGATCAACAACGACCCCGCGACCAGCGGCACCTACGGCTCCAGCGAGGCCGCCGCGCTGCTGGCGGTCGAGGGCATGGACTTCGACACGGCCGACACCGCCGCCACCACGCTCACCGCCGCCCTGCTGGACAAGTACGGCCTGCTGGTGCTGCACGGCACCGCGGCCTACGGCACGCTGGACGCCAGCGAGAGCGCCGCCCTCGAGGACTGGGTGCGCGACGGCGGCAGCCTGCTCTACCTGGCCTACCACCCCAGCTCCTACACCTGCGCCATGGTCAACAGCCTGCCTTCCGCCTTCGGGCTCGGCTGCAGCGACTACGCGAGCTACTGGAGCGGCTCGGCCACCAGCATCGTCTCCCACGCCGTCACAGCCGACATCTCCACCATCGAGGGCATGGGCGGCGAGCACTGGACCGTGGCCAGCCCCGCCCAGACCGTCGTGGACCAGGCCGGCTGGCCGGTCGTGGTCGTGCTCGAGCTCGAGGATGGCCGCGTGGTGGGCCTGGCGGACGAGTGGCCCCTGTACGACAGCGGCACGGGCAGCGCCGACATCAGCCAGGGCGACAACTGGATCCTGCTGGAGAACACCTGGGCCTGGTTGGCTGACTTCGCCCTGTGAGGCCGCGTCCGGGCCCACCCGGGCCGAAGACCCTGATCCTCAGCCCGCCAGCAGCTCCCGATACTCCTGGATGGCCGCCTCCTGGGCCTCGAGTCGAACCCGGTCCAGCTCCCCTTGGTGGCTGCGCGCGAGCTTGACCAGGCGGGGGTCCAGCGCTCCCTGCTGGGCCATGTCCCCCAGGATGTCCAGGGCTCTCTCCGTACCCATGCCATCGCGGTAGGGACGATCCTCGGTCAGGGCCACGAACACGTCGGCCACGGCCATGATGCGGGACCCCATGCTGATGTCCCTGCCGCCGATGTGGAAGGGATACCCCCTGCCATCGAGCCGCTCGTGGTGGTAGGCCGCCCACTCGGCGATCACCTCGAAGTCCCGGATGGGCCGCAGTGCCCGCCAGGTGGAGTAGGTGTGGCTGCGTATGAGGTTGAACTCGGCCTCGCTCAGCTTGGCGGGCTTCTCGAGCACCTCGGCGGGCACCGCCAGCTTGCCCAGATCGTGCAGCAGGCCCGCGGCCCGCATCAGCGCCTGCTCGCGGGGGCTGAAGCCTGCGTGGCGCGCCAGGAACTCCGCGGTGGCCGCCACCCCCGCCGAGTGGGAGGCGGTGAAGCGCGACCTGAAGTCGATGAGCCGCGCGAAGAACGCCGCCAGCTCGAACACCCCCTGCATGTCGAGCTCGACGGCCTCGTCACCCAGCCGACGACGGATCTCGCCGCCCAGGGTCGGGGAGACCAGGTCGAGCCACAGGGATTCCTGACGCGCCAAGGCTTCGAAGGTTTCCACCAGCCCAGGGTGGAACAGTCGCCCCGCCTCCCCCCGGATCCGCGCGGCGATCCCGGCGACCTGCCCCAGGACCTCCGCGCCCCGGTCCACCAGCACAGCGATGCGGTCGGCCAGGTGCAGGATGTGCGCCTCGATGGGCTCGTCACCCGGCGCCGAGCGGTGCCCCCACACCGCATGGTGGCCGCCTACGATGGGGGCCAGGTCACTCAGCAGCGAGAAGGTTCCGAGCAGGCGAGCACCCATCCGCGCGTGGTCCTGGAGCCCCTCCGCCTCGAACTCCAGCACCCCCAGGCGCTCGCTGACGGTCATACCGCCCAGATCGTGCAGAGCCCCCGCCACGATGCAAGTGCGCTGACGCTCCCGCCCGAGCCCGTGGGCTTCGGCGATGCGAGCGGCCAGGTAGGCCACCTGCTTGTGGTGGTTGCTCAGCGCAGGGCTGACCATGTCCACCGTGTCGGAGATGCACATGATGAGATCGAAGGTCGAGATTCGGTAAGAGCGCAGCATCGTCCAACAGTCCTCCCACAAAGCGGCACACGGTGCCTATCCCACAAGGCACACCCGCGGCCTCGCTCACGGGGTCGTCTGGACCCTTTTGGGTACCTTTCGGGTATTCCACGGTACCCCTTCTGAGCTCGACAGGTGGACGCGGGTTCGCCACTGGGCGGTGATCTCCAGGCTGTCTCCGTCCACCCGTGCCGCGTCCATGTCGGTCATCACGTGGGCCTGGGTCCACTGTCCGCGGAGGTGGGGTCGTCGTTCATGGCCCGCAGCACGGGCAACAAGCCGAGAACAGGGTGGCCCCATTGACCCACACCAGGCGCAGATCCGCCACCGCGGAGTCGGTCGGCGCCAAGCCAGCAGCCCGCCCAGGCCCAGCTGTCGGGCCAAGGGGCCCGACCGGCGGCTATCGAGCCCTGTGGGACGGTCCACCCCGGCCCAGCAGCAGCGCCAGCGCCACGGGCCTGTCGGGATCGTCGGAATCGACGACCACATAGTCCTCGTGGTCGCCAGGCCCGGAAGGCCTGAAGAACGCAGAGAAGTGGGTGCAGGCCTGCGGCGGGACCAGCACGGACTCGGGGAGCCCGAAGCTGAACGACCCTGCATTCTCTTCCAGCTCGATGTTCTGGATGTGCAGGTCGGCGTCACCGAGGTTGCAGATCTCGAGATCCTTGCTCACCTCGCTCGGAGGCGTCAGGTCCACCAAGCCGAAGTCCAGCTCGCCCGGCTATAGGGTGATGTCAGGCACCCTCCCGTTATCGATGTCGCCGTCGATGTGATGCTCGGAGGGGCTCGCTGGAGGCGGTCCACACGCCACGCTCCAGCACAGCAGCGCAGGGGTCACATAGCTGCGACAGGGTCGGCGCTTCATGGCAGCTCCAGGGTTGAGACAGATCTGTGCGACGGAGTCGTCGGAACGATCACCTGCGCGCGGTCGGTCGGGCAGGACTCCCTCGGCCTCGACACCGCCGGCTGCCCGCCCTCCCGAGCTTGGTTCCCAGCCCGCCCGGTGGAATAGCCCACGGCAGCGCCGCGTACATGGGGCGCCTACGGCGCCATTCGTTGCGCCGCTGGCGGAGGCGGCTACGTTCCCCTCCGATCCTCACCCCGTTCTCGACCGCAGGAGAGCAACCATGGGCCTCTGGGACACCCTCAAGACTCACGCCGGCGCACAGTTCCTCGATGTCATCCAGTGGCTGGACGACAGCCGCGACACCCTGGTCTACCGCTACCCCATCATGAACCAGGCCATCCAGGACGGCGGCAAGCTGGTCGTGCGCGAGGGCCAGGCGGCCATCTTCGTCGCCGAAGGCCGCTTCTCCGAGTGCTTCGGCCCGGGTTCCTACGAGCTGTCCACCCGCACCAAGGCCATCTGGGGCTTCTTCGAGACCATCAAGTACGCCCTGAACTACCCGTACAAGGGCGACATCTACTTCGTGAACACCCGCCAGTTCCCGGACCAGAAGTGGGGCACCCCCCAGCCCCTGCCGGTGCGCGACCCCGAGTTCGGCTCCATCCAGATCCGGGCCTTCGGCATCTACCAGTACCGCATCACCGATCCGGTCAAGTTCCTGCGCGAGGTGGTGGGCACCGACGGCCTGTTCACCACCGATGAGATCAACGGGCAGCTCAAGCGCAAGGTGCTGTCGGTCTTCGCCGCCCTGCTGCGCGACGCCAAGATCCCCTTCGACATGCTGGTGGGCGCTGGCCTCGAGCTGGCCGAGGCCCTGAAGGAAAAGATCACGCCCATCTTCGAGGAGTCCTACGGCATCGCCGTCACCGACTTCACCGTCGATGGCGTCACCCTGCCCCCCAAGGTCCAGGAGTACTACGAGAAGCGTCAGGGCATGGGCATCCTGGGCGATCTGAACGCCTACACCCGCCTGCAGCAGGCCGACGCCATCGGCGACGCCGCCCGCAACACGGGCATCGGCGGGGCCGGCGTGGGCATGGGCGTGGGCTGGGCCATGGGCCAGCAGATCGGCGGCGCCATGTCGGGTCCTCAGCAAGGTGGCGGCCAGTTCAACCCCCACCAGGGCCTTCAGGGCGGCGGCGCTCCCCCTCCTCCCCCTCCAGGGCTGGCCAAGCTGCACTACAACGGCGACGCCGGCAGCGGCGAGTACACCGCTCAGGAGATCGCCCAGATCGTGGCCAACAACCGCACGGGCACCCACCACGTGTGGGCCCAGGGCTGGCCGGGCTGGAAGCCGTGGTCCGAGGTCCCTGAGATCGTCCGGGCCGTGCCGCCCGCCCCTCCCCCTCCTCCGCCCTCGGCCAGCCAGCCCTTCCACTACCTGGGCGCGGGCGAACAGGCTGAGCAGCTGCCAGCCGCCGAGATCGCCAAGCGCGTGCTGGCCGACCCCACCGGTCGTCACCTGGTGTGGCGCCTCGAGCTGGGTGGCTGGAAGCCCGCCACCGAGGTCGGCGAGATCGCCGCGCAGCTCAACGCCGGCGGCCCGCCGCCCCCTCCGGGCTCGATGCCGCCTCCCCCGCCGGCCTAGCAGCCCCGATCTCCGCACGCCCACGCCCGCCCCGAGCGCGGCGTGGGTGTCGTGCATCGGGCCTCACGCAGCGCGCGCCCCGGGGAGACAACGCGACATCTCCGGGCTTATTTCCTGGCTTTTCACCATCTTTCAGAGCCTGGCACACGCCTTGCAAAAGCGACAGGCGACCCCAACCGGAGAGCCACCATGTCCCGCATCGCCTTCCTCGCCGTCAGCACCCTCGCCCTGACCCTCACCATCGCCGGCTGCGAGCTGGGCGGCGAGGGTCCCAGCTCGGGCGCCTTCACCATCATCACCGGCGACTGCGAGGGCGACGGCTACGGCAAGGACATGGACACCGGCTCGCCCGACCCCACGGCCGTCTGGGCCGAGGCCGACGGCCGCGACGCCGTCCTGCACCTGGACAACCTGCTGGCCAACTGCTGCCCCAGCGCCGACGCCACCGTCACCATCGACGGCACGGACATCCTGGTGGAGTTCGAAGACGTGACCACCGAGGACCCCTGCGACTGCATGTGCGTGACGGACTTCCTGATCACCATCGAAGATCTCGACCCGGGCGCCTACACCATCGAGGTGGACTACGACGGCAGCATCATCGGCGACGCCGAGGTGGAGATCGAGGCATAGCCTCGGCTCGAGGGCTGCCTGACCGTTTCTTTTCTTTTCCGCCTCCACGCGGGAAGCCCGCCTTGACCCTGGCATGGCGGAAAGACAGGCAGCCACGGCCAAGTCGCCGGGTCAAGCGCCACTGTTCAGGAACCGATGGGCCCGATGTGACCCGGGTCCCGACCCGAGCATCCCGAGCCATCCGTTGCCGCCTCCTGGGCAGCGCCGGTTTCTGCCCAGGGGGCGCCTTGACCAAACCTCCACCCCTCTTGGACACGCCCTTCCCCCAGTCCCCTGAGGACACCCAGCGGGAAACTGCCCTGCGCGACCTCATCAAGCTGGGCGCCGTGGCCTCCTACCTGGGCAGGGGCGAGCACCCACGGCGCGTCCTGGGCTTGGCGCTGGGCATGGTGCTGGATCTGACGGGGGGCACCACCGTGGCGTTGCTGGTGGATGACCGGGTGCTGGAGGCGCTGGCCAGCCCCCTCGAGCGCAGCCTGGGCCAGATGGACTTCGGGGAGCGCAGCCGCCTGGTGGCCCGCGGCCCCGTGGCCGATCGGATCCGTGACTGGGAGGGCTCGAGCGCGCCGGTGCTGTCACTCGAGGGCGCCGACCTCGTGATCCCGGGCTCCGGCGGCGGGCTCGAGGTGCAGGAGCCCGACTGCGGCGCGCTGGGGGAACCCGGGCGCGTGGTCCTGCTGCACACCCTCACCGATCTGTGTACCGGCTTGGCCATGCTGGCGGCCAAGCAGGTGGAGTCCGAGCAGCGAGCGCGCGCCCTGGTGGAGACCCGCGCACGCTTCCGGGAGCAAAACCTGCTGCTGCGTGAGCTGGCCGTGGTGGACGAGCTGACGGGCCTGTACAACCGCCGCTTCTTCGACGGGCGCCTGCAGTATGAGCTCGACCGCCTGGGGCGCTACGGCTCTCCCCTGTCCCTGTTGGTGATGGACATCGATCACTTCAAGGCGGTCAACGATCAGCACGGCCACCCGGTGGGCGACGAGGTGCTGCGGCAGCTGGCCAGCCGCTGCAAGGCCATGATCCGCCGCGTGGATCTGCTGGCCAGGATCGGCGGCGAGGAGTTCGCGCTGCTGATGCCATGCACTGGCGGCGAGGGTGCCATGGCGGTGGCGGGCCGCTTGCTGGCCACCGTCGCCAGCCCGCCCTTCGCCCTGGGCGAACTGGCCCTTCCGCTGACCATCTCCATCGGCCTGGCGACCGTCGCCGGGGGCTGGCAGGGTGACGCCGCTCAGATCTTCCGCGCCGCGGACCAGGCGTTGTACCGCGCCAAGCTCGACGGGCGAAATCGCGTCGTGGTAGCTATGAAGACAGCATGAGCACCTCCGACGGATTCAGCGACAAGGTCATCGGCGCCCGCCTGGCGCGGGCGGATGATCTGGGCGTGTTCCCTCCAGCTGCGGTCCGCATCCTGAGGGTGGTGGACGATCCGCGCACCAACCTCGTGGACCTCGAGAAGGCCGTCTCCATGGACCCGGTGCTCACAGCCCAGGTCCTCAAGGTCGCCAACTCGGCCTACTTCGGGCTGGCCCGCACTGTGGGCAGCCTGCGCCAGGCGCTGTTCGTGCTGGGCTTCCGCACCGTGCGCTCGATGGCCCTGTCCCTGGCGGCGATGACCATGGGCGCCACCGAGGGCCCCTGGCGGCGCAGGGTCTGGCGCCGCAGCATCCGCACCTGCCACGCCATGCGCCACCTGGGCACCCACGTGGACTGGGACGACTACGCCGAGCCCTTCGCTGTAGGCCTGCTCCACAAGATCGGCATGCTGCTGCTGCTGGTGCTCGAGGAGAAGACCTACGTCGACATGCTCGAGCGGATGCGCTGGGGCTCCCCCGAGCTGCTCGAGAAAGAGGCCCACTTCTTCGGCTTCGACCACATCCTGCTCGGCGCGGCCTGCCTCGAGCGCTGGAACCTGCCCGAGGAAGTCTGCCTGGCGGTCCGCCATCAAGAAAACCCCGACGCCCTGGCCGGCCAGGATGACCCCCAGCTGCTCGCCAGGATGCTGTGGATCGCTACGCGCATGGAGCGTCGCCTTTCCACCCAGGAAGGCGCCGACACCATCGCGGTGGCCCTGGCCGCCACCCCCGTGGCCCAGCAGATGGGCCTGAGCGTCGCCGTGTTGACCAACATCGCCGTGGCGGTCCGTCGCGAAGACGACGACATGTTCTCGCTGTAGGGACGGCCAGAGGCCAGGGGTAGGGCTCCCACTCGTGGGCGCTGACCCAAGAAACTCGAAGTATGCTTCCTCATGCAAACGACCTGAGAGGAGGACGCATGACCGCCGGCCCCACCCCTGTCCGCTGCGTGCTCGAGACCACCCTCGCCTGCGATCTGCGCTGCCGCCACTGCGGCTCCCGCGCTGGTGCAGCCCGTTCCAGGGAGCTGTCCACCGCCGAGGCCCTGGACCTGTTCCGACAGCTCGCCGGCCTGGGCTGTCAGCGGGTCACCCTCTCGGGTGGAGAGCCCACCTGCCGGGCCGACTGGGTCGAGCTCATCCAAGGGGCCCACGACGCCGGCCTGCTTGTGGGCATGATCACCAACGGCGTGCGCTTCGACCTCGAGGCTGCACAGCGGGCGAAGCGCAGCGGGCTCTCCACCGTGGGCTTCAGCCTCGATGGCCTCGAGGCCAGCCACGATCGAGTGCGCCGCCCCGGCCACTTCGCGGCCACCATGGCGGCCATCGCCGCCGCCCAGCAGGCCAGGCTCTCGGTCTCCATCGTCACCACCCTCAACCGCTGGAACACCGGCGAGCTCGAGCAGCTGCACCGGCTGGTCTGCACCCTGGGCGCCTGGTCCTGGCAGGTCCAGCCCGGCATGGACATGGGTTCGCTGCACGACCACCCCGAGCTGATGCTCCGTCCCGCGCAGCTGCCCGCCCTCGAGCGCCGGCTCGCCGCGCTGGTGCAGCAAGGCGAGCAGCGGGTGGCCGTGGCCAACAGCTTCGGCTGGTTCGGCCCCCACGAGCACCAGCTCCGCAGCGGCAAGCGGGCCGCCTCGTTCCAGGGCTGCGCCGCGGGTGTGCGCACCCTGGGCATCGAGTCCAACGGCAACGTCAAGGGCTGCCTGTCCATCCTGCCTGGCCACGGCCAGGATCCTGGCGCCTACGTCGAAGGCAACATCCGGGAGACCTCCCTGGCGGAGATCTGGAACCGCCCGGGGGCCTTCGCCTACAACCGGGACTGGTCCCTGGACGAGCTCGCGGGCTTCTGCCGCAGCTGCTGCCAGGCCGAGCGCTGTCGCGGGGGCTGCCGCGCCACCATGGTGGCCTCGGGCGACGGGGTCGAGAACCCCATGTGCGTACACCGGGCCGCCTGCGAGGCCGGCATCTCCCTGCCCACCACCGGCCCCTCCTTGCGCAGCTCGGTGGTGGCCGCGGCCCTGGGGGTCATGGTGGGCGCCGCGATCCCTGGTTGCGGCGACAAGGACGACACCGCGCCGCCGGCGGACACCTACGAGGCCGACGCTGACAGCGACAGCGACAGCGACAGCGACAGCGACAGCGACAGCGACAGCGACAGCGACGCCTACGACATCGAGATCCAGCGGGTGATCGAGGAGATCTGATTCATGGCCGCCCCCACCCTGCGCTTCATCAGCCTCTTCGTGCCCGAGCTCGAGGCCACCGCCGCCCGCTACACCGCCTTCCTGGGCGTTTCGCCGGTGCTGGACGACCCCGACGTACCCCGGGACCACCCCTACGCTGCAGGCCCGCCCCTGGTCTTCCCCCTGGGCCAGGTCAAGCTGGCGCTGTACCCCTGCGACGACCGCATCACCCACCCGGGCGACGTGGCCCTGGGCCTGCACGCCGACGATCTCCCCGCCGTCATGGGCGCCGCCGAGGGGGCTGGTGCCAAGCTCTTTCCCCGCCGACCACCCATCGGCGACGGCCGCGAGCTGGGGGTCTTCGTGCTCCCCGACAAGCACTACTTCGAGGTGCTGGGTCCGAAGAGCGGCTAGCCGAACACCCCGTGCAGCGGCCGCCCGCAGCGGGCGCAGGCCGCGCCGTTCATCCTCCGCTCCCCCAGCTGGTAGCCCGCCCGCTCGATCAGCCGCTCCCCGCAGCCCGCACAGAAGGTGCTGGAGGCCTCGGGGTCGTAGACATTGCCCAGGTAGACGTGGTGCAGGCCGTGCTGCTGGGCGATGGTCCGGGCACGCTGCTGGGTGGCGTGGGGGGTGCGGGGTCTGTCGAGGAGCTTGTGGGCGGGGTGGAAGGCGCTGAAGTGTACGGGGACCTCAGGGCCCAGCTCCCCGGCAACGAAGGCGCACAGCGCCTCCAGCTCCGTGTCGCTGTCGTTCTCGCCCGGGATCAGCAGCGTGGTGAGCTCCAGCAGGATCGGCGTCTCCCGAGCCAGGTAGCGCAGGGTGTCCAGCACCGGGTCCAGCCGGGCTCCGCAGAGCCGCCGGTAGAACGAGTCTGAGAAGGACTTCAGATCGATGTTGGCTGCATCCATCACCCCGAAGAACGCCTCGCGGGGGCCCGGGCTGACGTAGCCGGCGCTCACAGCCACCGCGCGAACCCCAGCCTCGCGACAAGCCAGAGCGGTGTCGATGGCGTACTCGGCGAAGATCAGCGGCTCGTTGTAGGTGAACGCCACCGACTCACAGCGCTCCCCGCCCGCCAGCCGAGCGATCTGCTCTGGGCTGGCGTGGGCCTGGGCCCGGTCGGCGCTGCGGGCCCTGGACAGATCCCAGTTCTGGCAGAAGCGGCAGCCCAGGTTGCAGCCCGCGGTGCCGAACGAGAGCACGCGGCTGCCCGGCAGGAAGTGGTACAGTGGCTTCTTCTCGATGGGATCCACCGCGAAGCCGCTCGAGCGGCCATAGGTGTCCAGCACCAGGCCGTCCTCGTCCGCCAGCCGCACGTAGCAGTAGCCTCGCTGGCCCGACTCGAGCTCGCAGGCCCGCGGGCACAGCTCACAACGAAAGCGGGACAGGGCGCCCGGTACGCGGCTCCACCAGCGCGCGGGATGGGGAGAGGAACCCATGGCTCACCTCAGGGGTCGATGGTGCTCAGCGTAGCGCATCACACCGACCCCCACCGGGTCGGCTCCCGGTCCCCGACCCGTGATACGGAACCGCGACCCTTCCCTCTCCCCCGAGGCGCCCTTGCCCCCCATCCTCCTCCTCGCCCTCCTGCTCCCTGCCCAGGCCGCCGAGCCCTCTTCCCTCGAGGCCGCCCTCGACGCCGAGCTGGGCCGCGCCATGGCTGTCTTCGAGCAGCGCGGCGAGCCGCCATACTACGTGGCCGTGGCCGTGGAGGAGCGGGAGACCACCCGCATCGCCGCCACCGCGGGCACCATCCTGGACAGCGACAGCCAGCGCATCGCTCACCTGGACGTGGAGCTGCGCGTGGGCAGCCCCGAGCTGGACTCTACCCACCCGCTGCGGGGCATGAGCTCCCTGCGGGACGACGCCCGCCGCTCCCTCAACCTGCCCCTGGACCAGGACCAAGACTACGCCCTGCGCCACGCGGTGTGGAAGGAGCTCGACGCCCGCTGGCGCGACGCCGTGGAACGGATCGTGGTGGTGCAGAGCAACCAGACGGTCAAGGTCGAGGAGGAGATCGTGGCCCCCGACTTCGAGCTTCGGGAGCCCACGGTCGACCGCCAGGAGGTGATCTTCGAGGGCGTCGACCTGGCCGCCTGGGAGCAGACCCTCGCGCGCGTCTCCGGCCGGCTGGATGCCAGCCCCCTGGTTCACCGCAGCCGCGCGGTGCTGCAGGTCGAGAACCTCCGCGAGACCTTCGTGGACACCGAAGGCTCCCGCATCGTCCACGGCGGCGCCTGGGTGCGCGTGGGCGTGTCCGTGGGGGCCACGGCCACCGACGGCGACGAGCTGAGCATCGACCGCATCCTCTCCTACCGCAGCGTCGACAAGCTCCCTGCCGAGGACGAGCTGCTGGCCCTGGCCGACCAGGCCAGGGATCTCCTGGTGGCGCAGCTCGAGGCCCCCCGCGGTGAGCCCTACAGCGGCCCGGTGCTGCTGGACGGCCGCGCCGCCGCCGTGTTCTTCCACGAGGTGCTCGGCCACCGGGTCGAGGGCCACCGCATGAAGCTCGACCACGAGGGCAAGACCTTCCTCGAGTACGTAGGCCGCCCCATCCTGCCCGAGTTCATCGACATCTACGACGACCCCACCCTGCCCGTCCTGGCCGGCGAACAGCTCAACGGCTTCTACGCCTACGACGACGAGGGCGTGCCCGCCCAGCGCGCTGTGATCGTCGAGGACGGCGTCTTCCAGGGCTTCCTGATGGGCCGCTCCCCCCTGCCCGAGTTCCCCCACACCAACGGCCACGGCCGGCGCAGCAGCGGCAAGGCCCCCACCTCCCGCATGGGCAACACCATCGTCGAGGCCAGCCAGACCGTACCCAAGGACAAGCTGCGCACCATGCTACTGGCCGAGGTCCGCGACCAGGGTCTCGAGTACGGCCTGTACATCGAGGAGATCGCCGGTGGCTTCACCATGACCGGCCGGGTGCTACCCAACGCCTTCAACGTCCGAGCCATCACCAGCTGGAAGGTCTACGCTGACGGCCGCCCCGACGAGCTCATCCGCGGAGTGGACCTGGTGGGCACCCCCCTGGTGGCCTTCGGCAACATCGTGGCCGCGGGCGACGATCAGGGCGTGTTCAACGGCACCTGCGGCGCCAGCTCCGGCTGGGTGCCCGTCTCGGCCGTCAGCCCCACCCTGCTGCTGCGGGAGGTGGAGCTGCAGCTCAAGGAGAAGGGCGAGGACCGGCCACCCCTGCTGCCCAAGCCCGAGGGTCCGCCCATGGGCGGCCAGGCCGCCGGAGGTGTGCGATGACCCCCGCCCTGTCCCTGCTGGTCCTGCTCGCTGGCGCCGCCGTGGCCACCGAGCCCCCCCTCGAGGCCGAGCAGGTCCGCTCTGTCCTGGCCCAGGAGATCGAACGCCACCAGCAGCAGCTCACGCTGCCCGACGCGCCTCCCCTCTACAACCTGCGCTACCACCTCTACGACCTGCACCAGGCCCAGGCCCAGGCCAGCTTCGGCAGCCTGGTGGCCAGCGAGGCCTCGCCCTTCCTGGCCCTTGGGGTCGAGGTGCGCGTGGGCTCCCCCGCCTTCGACAACACCGGCTACGGCGGCTGGGAGTCGGGCTTCGGCCGCCTGGCCCTGCCCGAACGGCTCACCGAGCGCGCCCTGCGCCAGGGGTGCTGGCAGCTCACCGATGGCACCTACAAGGACGCGGTGGAGCAGTACTCCCGCAAGTCCTCGGCCTTCACGCCGCCCCCGGACTACCCGGGGGACTACCAGACCGTGACCACCGAGCCCCTGGTGAGGCTGTCCATGAGCGGCACCTATCATCACATGGAGCCGGCCCCCGAGGGTTGGGCCGAGCAGCTGGCCCGAGCCACCTCGGCCGGCTTCCCCACCGACGGCAGCCTCGAGCTGGGCTCGGTCATCGTGGCCATCGAGCGCGGCTCCCACACCATCGTGGACAGCGAGGGCACCGACCTGCAGCTGGCCCACACCGAGGTGGTCCTGCGCGCCATGGCCCACGCCCGCGCCGACGACGGCGCGCTGTTGTCCGACCACCGCTCCTGGATCTTGTTGGGCGCGGGGCTCCCGTCTGAGGACGAGCTGGCAGCCAGCGCCGCGGAGCTCGCCGACGATCTGATCTCCTGGACCCAGGCCCCCACCCTCGACGAGGAGTATGTGGGCCCGGTGATCTTCGAGGATCAAGCGGCGGTGGACCTGTTCCGCACCCTGCTGGTCAGCCAGCTCGAGGGCACCCCGCCCCCCATCCCCTTCGAGGCCCGCTTCGGAGCCATGGGCGAGGGCTTCTCCTTCGCCGACGACAGCGCCGGGGGCGGCGCCCGCCTCAACCGCCGCGTGCTGCCGGCCGGGTGGTCTGCCCAGGACTCACCCATGGCGCTCCCCCAGCCCCCCCCCGCGGTGTTCATGCCCATCGACATGGAGGGCACCAGCAGCCCCTCCCCCGTGCGGCTGGTCCAGGACGGCATCGTCCGCACCCTGCTCATGTCCCGCACCCCCCGCAAGGACATCCCCAGCGGCACCAACGGCCACGCCCGGGGCAGCCTGGGCAGCCGCCCCGCGGGTCGAGTGGCCCAGCTCGAGGTCACCCCAGGCAAGCGGGTCAGCGAGCGCAAGCTGCGCAAGCAGGCCCTCGAGCTGGCCGCCGCCTACGGGCACGACCATGTGATCCTGGTGCGCCGCTTCCAGGACGACACCGTTCGCGCCCAGGACCGCGCCGACGGCGGTGGCTTCTCCTTCATGGGCGACGAAGGCTCCCGCCTGCCGGTACCCCTGGCCCTGTACCGGGTCTACGCCGACGGCCGCGAGGAGCCCCTGCGCGGCGCCGCCTTCACCAAGGTGGACCGCTGGGTGCTGCGGGACATCGTGGCCGCGGGCGAGCAGGTCGAGGGCCGCTACCTGGCCCCCTTCGAGCCCGGGGGCATGAGCTACTCGCCCATCGTGGGCATGCCCACCACCCTCTCCGTGCCCAGCGTGCTGGTCGAGGAGCTGGAGCTGGTACCCGTGAGCGCCGACCCCCGCAGCAAGCCCGCGGTGCCGGCGCCCACGCAGTAGCCCTACAGGCTCACCACTCCCGTCGCCGCCAGTGCCGTCAGGCCGCCAGCAGCCAACACCAGCACGTCCTCGACCAGGCTGACCACAGGGTTGCCCAGGCCGCCGGTGGAGCCGGTGGAGCCTACCCGCACGGTGGCCTTGGTGGCGTGGGTCAGCCCCGCCACGGCTCCGCCCGCCGCCATGCCGGCCACGGTGGCCAGCAGGGGATCGGCGCCCACGATCAAGGTGGTGCCCACCAGCGCGCCGGCCAGGGGTCGCACCACCGTCCCGATGACATCTACCGCGTGGTCGATAACGGGAATCTTGTCCGCCAGGATCTCCACCAACACGGCCACCGCCAGGCAGAGGGTCGCGGTGGGGGCTCCCAGCCAGCCCATGGTGTCACCCAGATCGATCACGCCGGCCCAGCCCAGCACGGAGACCGTGAACAAGGGAACGAAGGCGCGGAGGCCAGCGGAGGCTGCGAGGGCCAGGCCGAGGCCGAGGGGAAGGATGAGCTCGAGACCGGACATGAAGGCTCCCTTGAGAAGCGGTGCGAGCACCGGAGTCACGTGGGATACGATCCATCGGCCCGTTCTCATGCATGCGGACGCCCCAGCGGGGTAAGCGAACTCACGCTCGGGTGATATCGTCCCGAGGTCTCGCGGAGGTACAGCATGCCGCGCATGGATCCCACCAAGTTCAGCGCCCACGAGCGCCAGGCCCGGCTCATCGTCTACGACAACCCCCAGTACGACGAGCACGACCCAGGCTGGGGCCACCCCGAGTGCCCCGAGCGCCTGCCCTCCATTCGCCGCGCCCTGGCCTCGCACAACTGGCCCGTCCGCCCTGGCCGCGCCGCCACCATGGAAGAGCTGGCGCGGGTACACACCGAGGCCTACATCCATCGGGTCATGGCCGTCGCGGGCCAGACCACCCGCCTGGACCCAGACACGGGCGTCTCCCCCGGCTCGGTGGACGCGGCGCTGCTGGCCGCGGGCTCATCGGCCGAGGCGGCCGAGGTCACCCTGGCGGGCCGCAACTGCTTCGTCACCTGCCGGCCTCCCGGCCACCACGCCACCTCCAACCGCGCCATGGGCTTCTGCCTGTTCAACAACGCCGCGGTGGCCGCCGCCCACATGGTGCACCTGGGCTACCGGGTCGCGGTGCTGGATCCCGACGCCCACCACGGCAACGGCACCCAGGACATCTTCTACGGCAGCTCCGATGTGCTCTACGTCTCCTGGCACCGCTCCCCCTTCTTCCCGGGCAGCGGCGAAGCCGACGAGTACGGCGCGGGCACGGGCGCCGGCTTCACCATGAACATCCCGCTGCCCATGGGGGCGGACGACGGGCTGTACCTCATGGCCCTGCAGAGCCTGGTCTTACCAGCCCTGCAGCGCTTCCAGCCCGACGCGGTGATCTTCTCCGCGGGCTTCGACCAGATGGAGGGCGATCTGCTGGGAGGCATGGACCTCACCCGCGAGGGCCTGGCCGCGCTGTACCACGCGGTGGCCTGCCGCTGGCGCTGCATGGCGGTGCTCGAGGGGGGCTACAACACCCGCCGCCTGGGTGGCGACGTCGAGGTCGCCGCGCGCATGCTGGCAGGCGAGCCCGGTCCCGACGTGGTCCTGCGGGTGCGCCCCGACTGGCAGGAGATCTTCAGCGCCTGGCAGCACCCGCTGCTGGACACCTAGACCCAGCGTGCGTGGGGTCTTCCCGCTGCTGGCCGCCTGCGCGCTGGCCTGCACCAAGAGCCCACCCCTGAGCTGGGCCAGCCCCGCCGGCGGCGAGCGCCCCGACGTACCCTGCGCTCCTGCCGATGCAGCGCTGGCGACGCGGTTTGCCACCGGCATGGCGCTGGACCCACAGGCCGCTGGCGCGCTCTTCCCGGAGCTGGGGCTTCAGCAGGGCTGGGTGGCCCGCTGCGAGCTGCGAAGCCACCATGTCGAGCGCTGCGGAGACGAGGTGCTGCTGCTGGACCCCGAGCTTCGCTTCTGGAACCGCCGGGGAGAGCTCCTGGACGTGGCCCTGGTCACTGAGGCCCTGGTCCACCCCCGCATGATCATGGCGGTCCGGCGGGCCGACGACGACGCCCTGCCCCCGCCGGGCGCCTGGCTGGCTCCCCAGCGCACCGTCCTTCGGCGGGTGGGCCCGGTGCTCGTGGGCCGCGTGGGGCCAGACTGAGCACCGACCCGGGGATCGCTATCTGAGACGAACCCACCAACGCCGTGGCTATCGCGGCAGGCAGGGCTCGCCGGGCGCCTCGTCCGGAGCTTCATGGACGGGCTCCTCCTCGTCGTCCACGTAGCCCAGCGCCCTGAGAGCCTCGACGCTCTCGGGATCGAAGCCGCCCAGCTCTCGGCCGTCGGCCGGAGGCTCGGGGGCCACGCCGTAGCTCAGGCTCACGCGGGTACCCGAGCCCTTGGTGTTCAGCAGACGCTGGGTGCGACCGTTGGTCACGGGCGCTTCGTCCTGGGGGTCCCAGCGATCGCTGCTGCACTCCTTGCCGCGCCGGGCCTCGAGCGTGAGCCCCACCAGGGCCTCGGCCACCGAAACGCTGGGTGCCACGAAGACCTCGCGGGTGCCGGGCATGCCCCCCGCCCAGGTGGCGGTGACGGTGGCGCCATCGACGCTCACGGTGGCCGCGGACTTCTCGGTGGGGTCCGCCCCGACCCAGGCCGCCTTCACGCCGCCGGGCACGGTCAAGGTGACCTCCAAGGGCTTGCTGCCGGAGCCACGCTCGGGCCGCAAGCGGAAGCCCAGGTCCACACCGCGGTCCAAAGAGCTCCCCATGGCGACACGGCGCCCGGCCAAGACGCCGTCTTCGGATCGCCGGGCGAGGTCTTCCTGCTCGCCGGGATCGGCGCCGAGGTCGTAGAGCTCCTCCTTGCCTGCGCTGGTGCTGTACTTGAGATCGCCCTCGAGCACGCCCCACTGCTCGTCTCCGTACAGGGGCCGGCCGAAGCCGTGCAGGCGATCGTCGAAGGCGCGGACCGCCTCGGCGTCTCCCCGGGCCAGGGGCAGCAGAGACAGGCCCGTGATGCCAGCGTCACCTGGGATCCCCAGCTGCTCGAGCAGGGTGGGAGTCACGTCCATCAGGCTGACAGTCTGCTCCACTCGGCCCGCCGCCAAGCCTGGTGCCCGGATGACCAGGGGCACCGCCAGCAGCTCCTCGTAGACCGAGTGGCCGTGCTCGAAGCCCTTGTGGTCCCAGAACTCCTCGCCGTGGTCGGAGAACACCACCGCCACGTCCCGGGGGCCCAGCTCCTCCAGCACCCGCGCGATCTGATCGTCCACGTAGCGGATGGCTCCATCGTAGCGGTCGATGACGTACTGACGCGCCCGCTCCTTGTCCTTGCCCTTGGCAGCGCCGAGCACGTCGTTGCGCAGGAAGGAACCGCTCAGCCCTTCCGGCGGCGAGCCGGCCCAGAGCTTCTTGTAGCGACGGGGCTCGGTGTAGGGCAGGTGAGTGTCCATCAGGTGGAGCATGACCATGGCGGGCTGGTCGGGGTGCTCGTCCAGCCAGGCCTCGAGCCGCTCGACCTGATCGGTGGCCCGAGGCCAGTTCTCCACGAAGTGGTGGCTCCAGCCGTCGGCCATCTCGAAGTTCGCGCTCAGATAGACGTTGCCCACGAACGCCGCGCTGACCCAGCCGGCGTCGCCCAGGCGCTCGGGCAGCGAAGCGCGGCCACCCCAGAACTCGGGCTGAGCGCCAAGCAGCAAGGCGCGAGCCGAGGGCAGGGTCCACGGCGCCGTGGAGCGAGCCGCGTCGAAGACCACGGCATCCTGCGACCACTCCGTGAGCCGCGGCATGGTGTCCCGGGAGTAGTCGTACAGCTCGAGGTGGTCTCGGCGCAGCGTGTCGACGAAGACCAGCACCACCCGCGGCGGGTCCACCTGGGGGGTGTACAGGGTGGGCTCGCCCACGAAGACGTAGTCGTATGTGGACGTGACGCCGGGCTCGGAGATCAGGCTCAGCTCCACCTGCTGGCCGGCCCAAGGCGCCAGATCGGCCCGGACGGTGTCGAACACGCCGGGCTCGAGCTCGAAACGGTCCACCAGCTGCGGCTCGCCGCCACCGGCGGTCACCTGCACCACGAGCCGGGCACCGTCGCTGGGGGCCAGGTCTGCCACCTCGGGCAGCAGCATCCCCAGCTCCATGGACAGCTTGCCTTCCGCGGGCACCGTGACCGACCAGGACGCCGAGCCGGGCGCTGGGAGCAGCACGCCGTGGCGCTCGACATGTCCCTGCCAGGCCGAGCGGAGCAGAAAGTCCTCTTCGCCTTCGCGCTCGGCCCAGGCCCGGTTCAGGTCTCGCTCCCTGTCGCTGGCCCGGGGGTAGATCAGCTCGAAGTCACCTGCGACGGGGGGCCCATCAGCCTCGAGGTGCACCTGCAGGGTGCGCGCCGCGAACGACCAGGTGGCGTCCTGGGGGTCTTGCCGCGATCCACGCCGAAACTTGTACTCGTCCTGCTCGCCGCCCAGGTGCAGGCTCATGCCGTCTGGGGGGTGGATGAAGAACAGGGAGCGAAGCCGGATGGGCAGCTCGGCCTCGAAGCTGTGGACGCCGTCGGTGGTGCGCCGCAGCATGAACGGCCCACGCACCGGGATTCGATCGGGCACGGGGACCCCGTCTCGGCTGTCGCTGGGCAGCTGGACAGTGGTCAGCAGCTCGGGGTGACGCGCCAGCAGCACCGGAGCCGGGCCCATGGGGGCATCGATGGGCGCCTGAACGAGGTCGGATGCACACCCGACCGCCAGGAGCCCCACGGTGAGGGGCAGGAGGCGCGACATGACAACCCGGGACACGGGACAGGGGAGGATCAGTCCTCGCGGCGACGGGTCAGGGCCAGCCCGAGGCTGGCGAAGAGGCCCATCAGGCCCAGCCCCACCGGCGCAACCGGCACCGCGCTGCAGCCACGGGCCTTGTGGTCGGCGGTGTCGATCTCGAGCTCGGCCGCGGACATGCCGCCGGGACCGCCCACGTTGAGCAGGACGCGGTATGCGCCCTCCTCGGGCAGCTCGATCTTGGGGGACCAGGCGGAGATCTCGTCGATCAGCTCAGTGCCCGAGTAGACCTGCCACAGGACGGTGTCGAGGCAGCCGTAGGTGGACGTGTCGGCGCGGTTGATCAGCTGGTACTGCAGGCCCTCGACGTGCTCGTAGGTGAACAGGCCGCCATAGACGTCCCCGGTGGTGGGGTCGACACCCGGGCTGGGGAGCTCACAGGCCACGATGTAGGCTCGCTGGTTGTAGCCGAAGGACCAGTCGCCACAGCTCTCGTTGGTGCCGTTGATGATGACCACCACGGTGTACTGCCCCTGCTCGGTGTAGGTGTGGCAGGGGTTCATCTCCTCGGAGGTCTGGCCGTCGCCGAAGTCCCACTCGACGCTGGTGACGTTGGCGTTCTCGCTGGCGAACAGCTCGAAGCAGATCTCCAGGGGCACACCGCCGAAGCGGTCGTCGTCTGTGCGGAAGGTGGCGTAGGGGCCGTACAGGGCGTTGATGGCCGCGATGTCGTCGCTGTTGATGTCGGCCGTCTCGAGGTCGCAGGCGGAGGTCTGCCAGTACATGGTGGCGTAGCGCAGGGTCTCGTCCGCGCAGACATCGTCTTCTTCGCAGCTGTGCCCCAGGCCCCACTGGTGCCCGATCTCGTGGGTGCAGACGTGCTCGATGCCCGTGGCCTCGCCGGTGCAGGTCTCTTCGAGCTCTTCGGTCAAGCCCCAGCTGATGTCATCGTTGAAGGTGATGTCCACGTCGCTGAAGCGGTACAGGTAGATGCCGTCCTGCTCGCGCAGGTACTCGGCGCTGACCCGAGGAAGGGCCGCGGCCAGCACCCCGGCGCCCAGGGTGCCGGTGGGATCGTCGAAGTAGAACTTGTTGATGCCGTCGTTGGTGTAGCCCTCGTTGCCGGGGTCGATGCCCATGTACTGATCGCTGATCTCGGCGCACTCGGCGGCGTACCAGTTGGAGTAGGACTCGGCGATCATCGACGCCTGGTAGTCGGAGGTCGAGGCGTAGCCCCACTGGGTGCAGTTCTCGAGAGAGTCCTCCTCGTAGTCGGTCATGTACCACTGGAGGGGGAAGTCTTCGGCCGACCAGGCGTAGCCCAGCAGCTCGTAGGCCTGCGCCTGGGGGGCGAGGAGCGCGGCGATGAGCAGGGCGGCGGTCATCGGACCACCTCCGCACCCGGATGCATCTCGAGGAGACGCTCGGGAGACTTACCAGGGATGGGCTGGCCATCCCAGCCCGCGGCCATCCTGGCCTTGACCAGCTCGACCATGTCGTTCAGGTAGACGCGCTTGCCGACGGGGGGATGAGGGATGAAGCGATGGTCGTAGGGCTTCTCGGGGGAGGAGGGCTTGAACTGCACCAGCATCTCGCGCCCGTTGTCGGGGTCGATGCGGACAGTGAGCTTGCCCTGCTCGAGGCCCGTGGGGACCAGCAGGCCGGAGTCGAGCCGCTCCGCGAAGACCAGGACGTCTTCGCCGGTGTCGAAGCGCGGCGAGTACCAGGAGAGGGTGCCCTGGTCGCCGAGGAAGCCGCCCATGACGTCCAACTGCAGCGCGTCGGTGTCGGCGGGGCCCTTGACCACGGCCGTGACCTCCAGCTGGACGCGGGTCCAGTGGTAGCCGCGCTCGTCGGTCTCGACGTAGGTCTCGCCCACCGTGGCCCGCACGATGTAGTCCGACGCATCGGTGAGCTGCGCGAGGCTCAAAGGAGCCGATGTGGCCAAGGCCGTGGGCGCCAAGGCGAGGCCGGCCACGGCCGCCAGGGCAGGAAGGATTCCTCGATGATCGAGTCCGAGCATGATTCTCACCTGGAAGCTGGACGCGAGAGCCGAGTGAGGCGCACGGGTCCCAGTGGAGGACGATGACCAACGGCTAACCTACGAGTGGCTCGGACGAGTGTCAAGGTTCCTGCGCTCTGCCATTGCGGAGCGCCACCCCGCGCGACTCCGGGCAGGGCCGGGTCCAACAGCCTGCCCACGGGCCCACCGCCCTCATCGCGCTCGAGACCGCTACACTACGCACTACCAGGCGCGCACGCACCGCCTCTGAGGTTGACTTTCGACCCCATCTCGCCTATGCGTGTCCTGTTCCGGTACCGGCGATAAGTGCGTCTCCTTCTCTCGAAGAGAACACCGCCGACCCTGCTTCACTTCCCGCTCCAAGGTCCGCGATGATGCGCTCCATCGGATTCATGTCCAGGCTCCTGCTGTTGCTCACGGTGCTGGCATTCCTGCTCCCGCCTGCTGCCTTGGCCGGCATCACCACCGGCGCCATCAAAGGCACCGCGGTCGACGAAGGCGGTCTGCCCATCCCGGGCGTGCTGCTCACCGTCAGCTCGGAGGCCCTGATCGGCGGCGCTCAGCAGCGCTACACCGACGACAGCGGTCGCTTTGCGTTCTTCGAGCTGCCACCTGGGCTCTACGAGCTCACGGCCGAAAAAGCCGGGTTCGCCAAGATCATCAAGCCCAACCTGCAGGCCAACATCGGTCGCACGATGCAGCTCACCATCGAGATGCCGCTGGCGCAGGCCGGTGAGGAGTTCATCGTCGAGGAGAGCCGCCCCACGATCGACACGGAGCAGACATCCAAGGGCGAGGTGCTCTCCCGAGAGTTCCTGCAGCGCATGCCCACGGGCCGCTCCTACCAGAGCGCCGTGCAGGCAGCCCCGGGCGTCTCGGGCGGCTCCAACCCCAACGTGGGTGGCGCTGGCTCGGACGAGAACACCTACATGCTCGACGGCGTCAACATCACCGACCCCGTCACCGGCACGTTCTCGGCGAACTTCAACTTCGACGCCATCGAGCAGCTCGAGGTCCTCACCAACGCCCTCGATCCCGAGTACGGCGAAGGCCTGGGCGGCGTCATCAACATCGTCACCCAGTCCGGCTCGAACCGGCTCGAGTTCGACACCCGGGTGTGGGTCGAGAACGCCAACTGGTCCCCCAAGATGGACGCACGCTACGCCGCGGACGGCACGGAGATCGCGCCCACCGGCTTCGACTCCCAGCAGGAGTGGTTCCAGATCACCGCCAAGATCAGCGGCCCCATCGTCCGCGACAAGGCCTGGTTCATCCTCTCCTACGAGTGGGATCGGTCCCTCAACGCCAACGTGGGCATCGACCTGCCCCGCGACTATGACGCGCACTACATTCTGGGCAAGATCACCGTCCAGCCCAACGCCGCTCACCGCTTCACCTTCCTGGGCCACACGGACCCGACCACGGTCGACAACATCAGCCAGAGCGACCGCTACGTGAAGCCCGAGGCACAGGGCCGCCAGACCCAGGGCGGCTACATCGGCTCCCTGCAGTGGGACTGGTTCATCTCCCCAGAGACCTTCCTCGAGACCAAGCTCACCGCCCAGAAGTCCTTCCTCGAGGTCTACGGCGTGCCCTGCACCCACGACAAGAACTTGGGCTACCACCCCTGCGAGCCGGACGAGCTCGAGAACTCCCTGGACTTCAGCACCCCCGGACGCATCGGCAGCTACAACGCCTTCGACAGCGGTAACTTCCCATACTACCAGTTCGACGACCGCTTTCGCTACAATCTGACCAGCAAGTTCTCGCTGCTGCAGATCGAGGCCGCCGGCCTGCACGACATCAAGACCGGCATCCAGCTGGACCGCACCCTCTGGAATTGGATCGTCGGCTACACCGGCAACATGTACTTCGTGGACCTCAACGAGGTCAGCTACGCCCCCAGCACCTACAAGAACTTCTACTGGTGGGAGATCTCGGGCCCCTTCGATACCCGGACCACGAGCGACCACCTCGGCTGGTTCCTGCAGGACGCCTGGAAGCCCATCGACAACCTGACCTTCCGCTACGGCGTGCGCTACGACCGCACCGTGCAGCGCAACGACCAGGGCGACGGCGTCGTCGATGCCGGCCTGTGGGGCCCGCGCATCTTCACCGCCTGGGACCCCTGGGGCGATGGCAAGACCGTCATCCGCGGTGGCTACGGCCGCGTCAACGACACCGGTCGCATGTCGGTGTCCTCCTTCACGTCGCAAGCCCAGACCTTTGGCTCGAAGGCCTACTGGGGTGAGTACCAGTCCAGCTACAGCAACTACAGCTCCGACCAGGTCGTCTACGATGACGGCGTCGTGCGCGACTACGTCTGGGACAACACCACCGCCCCCCACGCCGACGAGTTCATCATCGGCCTTCAGCGCGAGATCGTCCAGGACATGGCCATCGGCGCCAGCTTTCTGGCACGCTACAGCCGCAACGTCTACGACTACGACGAGGTCAACCTGATCTGGGACGAAGACGGCTACGCCATCATCGGCACCGACGACGGCCAGTACCGCGGCATCAACCGGCTGCGCACCGCCGACATCTCCCGCCGCGACTACTACGAGTCCGACGTCCAGTTCAAGAAGAACTACGCCGACCGCTGGCAGCTGCTCGCCACCTACTCCTACATCGTCTCCCGGGGCACCCTGCAATCGGCGGTGTCCGGCTCGCTGACCAACCCCGAGCAGCTGGACTACCGCTACGGCAACCTGTGGACCGACATGCGGCATCAGGTCAAGGCCTTCGGCTCGTACGATCTGCCCTGGGATCCTTGGACCACCAAGCTGGGCATGGGCATCCAGTACTACTCGGGCAACCCCTACTCCCGGTACTACTACTCCGAGGCCGCTGGCGGCTACGGCCTGCTCAAGGACAACCAGGGCTACTACACCCGCACCGAGGGCTACTGGACCTGGGACGTTCAGGTCAGCCAGGCCATCCCGGTCCGCAAGGGCGAGCTCGAGGCCACCGTGTTGCTCTCCAACATCACCAACAACCAGCAAGCCAACAGCCGCAACGCCGCCTACGTCTACGCCCAGAACCGCTGGGTGATCGCCTCGCGCCAGAGCCCGCTCAGCCTAAGCATGGGCCTCCGGTACCACTTCTAATGGGAACCACGATGCGTACTCTCCCGATCCTGCTCATCGTCCTCGGCGCCACCTCCTGCGGCTACGAAGAGGACCTCCCCGAGATCGACTTCTCCGGGCGTGTCATCGTCCCCAAAGAAGCCGCCACCAAGATCGTCGAGATCGACGGTGTCGAGACCGAACTCACGGACATCCGCTTCCTGGGCCCCGTGTTCCTGGGGGCCTACCCCTCGGTCACCAACACGGGCTTCCCCTACCCTCACCCAGAAATGGGTCCGGTCATCGATCCGGCCTACCCGGGCAACACCTACCCCTATGGTGGCACCAGCATCGGCCGCTTCGACTTCGCCTGCTTCGAAGCCGTGGCCTGCAAGGTCACCACGGGTCGCTTCGAGAGCTTCGACAAGATCATCGAGTACTTCTCGTGGTCCGACGAGCCGGTGGTGGACCCCTTCGGCAATCTGGTCGAGTCTCCGGACTACTACCAGCAGTACTGCTTGGACTACTACTACAACACCGAGCTCACCGAGTTCGGCTTCCTGGCCATCGCCGAAGACGAAGACGGCGATCTGGTCCCCGACCTCGACTTCGAGCAGATCACCGCCGGCCACGAGCTCGCGGCCGAATACGAGGGCGACTTCGTGGCCGAGTTCACCATGCGCCACACGGTGTGGACCGAAGGCATGTCCATCTGGGGCTTCCTGGACAACCCCTCCCAGGACTTCACCTTCTCCACCTGCAACGACGACGTTCTCGGCAACGCCCGCAACGACTACAACCTCTACTTCAGCGCCGGTGGTCACCACCACGACATCCTGAACTACCCCAGCCTCTACATCAACGAAGGCGACTGGGTGGTGCGCGATGCGCACGTGATGACCTCCAAGGACGACGAGCCCCTGCTGGTGCTCGACTGTCCCGCGTCCGGTTGCTGAGGGGAATGACCATGCGAAGCTCCATCATCATCCTGTCTCTGACCCTGGTCTCCGCCTGCGACCGCACCGGCGCCTACCTGGTGCCCCAGCAGACCGAAGGGGTGGACCCCGTGCTCGAGCTCGGCGAGCTCCTCGTGCTCACCGACGCCGAGTGGGACGACGCCTCGAGCCGGCACCAGTACATCACCTATGCCAACATCGGTGCCCCGGAACCCGGCGCGCAGTCCGGAGCCACGTACACCTTCCTGGGTACCGGCGACAAGGTCTGCATCGTGGTCGATCCCGAGTCCGTGTTCTGGAACACTTCGGTGGCCACCAACAACCCCTCCGAGACCTACTCCTACTCCGACAACTACCTCGACGACGGCGACCTGGACCTCAAGGCCGGCTTCTCCGCCACCTACACGGGCTCGCCAGGCATCGAGCTGGGCGACTTCTACGGGCAGTACACCGACAGCCTCGGCAACACCGTCGAGATCGCCTACAACCTGTGCGAGAACGTCGACTACTACGGCGACACCCCCGCCTACGCGGGCAAAGCAAACGCCGAGTACTGCGAGATCGACACCGAGGGCCGCGAGGGCATCGAGTACACCGTGCTGCTCAAGACCTTCTCCCTGCCCATCGATGACAGCATCCTGTCTTTCGCTACCGCCGTGTACGACGGCGGCTGCCGCAACATCGACGAGTGCACCCTGCGCTACGAGTCCCGCGACGTGTGGGTCGAAGGCGAAGAGGTCATGTCCTCGGTGCGCGAGGGCTTCGATGAGCTCGAGCAGGCCTACTGCGACAACGACATGTACAACTACTGCATGGCCAACCCGGACATGTGCGGCAGCCCGCCCGACTAGCCTGTCCGGAGCCGTCCCAACAGCCGCCCTTCGGGGCGGCTGTGGTGCTTCAGGGCTTCACCAACGACGCAGAGGCTACCGGCGCCACCACCACGCCGCGCTCCGGCAGGATGCGAACCAGCCACGCCTGCCCGTCTCCGTCCAGCCGCACGCCGTCGTAGGGCCCCAAGCGACCGAGCTCGATGGGCTGCTCCCATGTAGAGCAGTGGGCCCAGCTGACACCGGCACCGTCCACACCCACCAGGATGTAGGGCTGGTAGCCACGCGGTGCCACCTGGCTGACCCTGCTACCGCCGGGGATGCCGGCACCGGGCACGGTGGCGATGACGCGACCGTTGATGCTCAGCCAGATCCCTGGCAGCCCCTGAGCCCGGTCTTCGGCCTCACCAAGCCACGCGAAGACGGCCGTGCCCCCTGCCTGGTCATCACTCTCGGGGAGCACCCCGAAGCGCACTCCGAGCACAGGAGGGGGGGTCATGGCAGCCAGGCGATCGGAAACGAAACCCATGATCTTGCCAGAGACCAACGCTCCGGAAGCCGAACCGCCCTGGGCAGCGCGGGGCTGGGCCAGCAGCTGGACCTCACCAGCACGCACAGCCTGGGGCAACAGGCGGTGGCCCACAGCGGGCAGCTCCTGCTCTGGCGCGGCGTCCATGGTGTAGAGGTCGAGCTTGCCGTCATGGTGCAGCAGCAGGCGCAGGCGGCCCGCGCCGTCCACCCAGCTGTCCGCCGCCGGCGGCGCATCCAGCGCGACCACCTTGCGGAAGCGGGGCTGGCCGCGGGGATCGATGCTGACAACCCGGACCTCGCCCCCGGCGCCCGCGGGAGCTGGAATCCAGACCGGCACATGCAGGCCGCCCTCGGCGTCTCCTCCCGCGCGGGCCAGCAGCTGCCAGCTCGGGTAGGGAAGGCTGACCTCCCGGGGCTCATGGCGTAGCTTTCGCTCCTCGAGCCGTGCGTAGGCGATGTTGCGCTCCCCGCTGCGCCAGTACACGTAGCGATCCGCGCCATCGACGCTGCGCCCCATGGACAGGAGCGGATCCACGCGGCCCTCGAGGGCCGTCAGGCGCCACTCGGTTCCCCTGTCGCCCGGGCGACCATCGGGCGCCGTGTGCAGGTAGAGATCGTAGCCGGCCTGACCCTGGTGGACCCAGGGGACCTGCCACCCGAGGGTCGAGGACCCCGCCTCGGTGACGTCGGCGGCGACGGGCTTGGGCTGCTCGACGAGCACAGTGCTGGGCCCCAGCACGAGCGCCTCGTCGCCGACCTGCACGACGACCTTCAGCTCGTAGCGCCCGGGGGCCAGGGTGGAGCTGACCGGGATCTCCAGGCTGACCTGGCGGGAGCCGCGGGGGGGCAGCTGCCAGCGCAGCAGCTCCTCTTCGTCCGGTGGCGTGTTGTAGCGGGTCTGCTTCTTGCCACTGGACGAGACCAGCTCGAACGTGACCAGGTGGGGCAAAAGATCGAGCCTGGGGAACTCGACGACGGCCTCGTGCGGGTTGGTGACGCGCAGGGTGACCACCAGCGAACGGCCCGCCAGGTACGAGGGCCGCAGGTCGGCGACAAGCTCGACACCCGCCGCCGTGCGGGCGACGACCGCTGACTGCGCTTCGGCGACGGCGAGGCCGGTGGGCTCGGCTTGCTGCGCAGAGGCCAACGGAACCAGGAGGGCAAGTCCGGCCAGGGCGGTGAAGACGACGACGCGTGGAGCAGCTCGAAGCATGGGGGTCCCGGGGGCCGATGAAGACCAGCACTTACCCTGCCAAGCAGCCTACGGGCCACGCGGGGCCGGACCCAGACCCTCGAGGAGCACCGCGCTGTCCTGGATGCCCTCCTCGAGCTGCCGTAGGTAGAGCTCCTCGAGCAGGACCCCCATGTCGGGCCCCGGAGCCATTCCCAGCGCCTTCAGATCGCGACCGCTCACCAGAGGCCCCGGCGGCTCCAGGCCCACCCCCAGCTCCTCGGCGCGCCTGGCAGGGCCGGCGCAGTCCCGCCCCAGGGCCTGGGCCAGCGCCAGCCACAGCCGCAGCCCGCCCATGCGCCGGGCCTCCCGCGCGAGGGTTCGCAGCGCGCCATCGGGGATGGGAGCCGTCAACGCCGGCGCGCGAGCCAGGGCGCCCTGCACAGCCCCACGCAGGGAGAAGCCCGCGGCGCTGTGGACATCCAGACGGTCGAACACGGACTCCAGCTGCCCGGGGTCCACAGGATGAAGCAGGGCGCAGAGCATCAGCGCCTCGGCGCGTCCCGGCTGCCCCGCCAGGACCCCGTCCCGTGCGGCGACCGCCTGGTCCACGGCCCGATACACAGGCTCCCAGTCTAGCTGCGCGAGCGCCGGATGCAGCCGCCTCCACAAGCTGGCCTCCACCCCCACCCGCAGGCCCCAGGAGGGAGCGGACGGCAGCATGAGCAGCTTGCGCAGCTCACCGTGGATGCGCTCGGCAGGCAGCTCGTGGACCGGCACGGAGCCACACAGCTCCCGCAGGGCGGGATCCACATCGAAGCGAAAACGAGCCGCGAACTGAGGCACGCGCAGCGCTCGCAGTGGGTCCTCCGTGAAGGTGGCGGGGTCCACCGCACGAAGCAAGCGCCGCTTCAGGTCCGCCTCGCCGTGGAAGGGATCCACCAGCTCGTCGCTCAGGGGGTCGAAGGCGATGGCGTTCACCGTCAGGTCTCGTCGCCGGGCGGCCTCCACGAGCCCTAGCCAGGGATCGCCTTGGGCACGGATGCCACGGTGGCCGGGGCGCACCCGGCTGTCCCTGCGCGGCAGGCTCACGTCGATGTCAGCGCCGCCCAGGGACAGCTTGAACACCGAGAACGCCCTCCCGACGAGGTTCACGGGGCCGAGCCGCACCAGGATGCGCTCGAGAGCATCCAGCGGCAGCCCGTGGACCTCCACATCGAGATCCACAGGCCCGTGTCCGACCCCCGACGCTCCCCCACTTCCCACCAGCCCGTGGTGAGCCAGCAGCATGTCCCGCACAGCACCTCCAACCAGCAGGGCGCGACCGCCCGCGGCGCGACAGCGGTGTGCCAGAGGCAAGATCGGGGCGAAGGTGGATGGAAGGGACATGGCCAGCGTGTTGCTCCGGACGTGGTGGACGGGTACAGTCGGGCGAAGTCCGGCGGACCGCCGCCGCTCCCGTCCAGAGAGTATAGGCGCAGGAGGTACCTCGATGCTGGCCGCCATTCCGCTGTTGTTGGCCCTTACGACGGGCGTGGTCCGAGCACAAGAGCCCATCACGGTGGGAGCGCCCGCCCGGGCCTTCTCCCTGCAAGCCATGAACGAGGACGCCGCGGTAGCCCTCGTTCGGCAGCGCACGGTCACCCTCGGCGAGCTGGTCGGCATCCAGCCTGCCCACCCCGCCACGGGGGTGGTGCTGTACTTCTTCGACCGCCCCGGCGGCGGCGAAGGCCTGCGCCCCATCAACAACCTGGCTCGCCGCTACCGCAGTGAGGGCATCCGCTTCATCGCCATCTCCATCGATGCCGAGCCCGAGGTGGCCGACTGGGTCACCAGCCTGCGCCTCGACTTTCCCGTGCTTCGCGACAACCACCACATCGTCGCCGACCGCTACGGTGTGCGGGAGACCCCCATGGTGGTGCTGGTGGACTCCAACGGCATCGTCTTCTCAGCCGGCGCGCCCGCGATGATGGAGCTCGAGGCCACCCTGGACGCCGAGGTCCGAGCGCTGGTGTCCCCCACCGGCGAGTAGCCGCGCTGGGCAGCCCAGCGACGAAACCCCGACTGCCCCAGGCCTGCTAGCCCTTGGTGTAGACGCTGGGGTCGTTGTCGACCAGGATCAACGTGATGTTGTCCTTGCCACCACCGTGGTGGGCGGCGCGGATCAGCTCACGGCTGATGACCCGCTGGTCCTGGTAGTGGTTGAGGATCGCCTCGATGTCTTCGTCGTCGACCTCGCCCCACAGACCGTCGGAGCACAGCAGCACCCGATCGCCCTTCTCGACCTCGACCGAGAAGATGTCGATCTCGACGTTGCGCTCAGTGCCCACGGTGCGCAGCAGGATGTTGCTGTGGGGGTGGTTGCGCGCTTCTTCGGGGGTGATGCGGTTCTGCTCGACCATGCGCGCGACCAGGGAGTGGTCGCGGGTGACCTGGTGGAGGACCTTGTCGCGCAGCAGGTAGCCGCGAGAGTCGCCGACGTTGGCCAGCAGGGCCAAGCGGCCTTCGATGAGCAGACAGGCCACCAGGGTGGTGCCCATGTCGTTGCCCCGTCGCTCGGCGATCTCCTTGACCGTGTTGTTGGCGGCCTGGAAGGCCTCGTCGAGGATGTTCTCGAGCACCTCGACGGTGAGCTCGGGGCTGCTGACGATGCGATCCTTGGCCACACGGCAGATGGTGCGGCTGGCCAACTCGCTGGCGACCTCGCCACTGGCGTGACCGCCCATGCCGTCGGCGACCACGAAGAGGTGGATGTTCGGGGCCAGCTCGGCCCAGTTCCAGTTGTCTTCGTTGAGGTCACGGCACAGCCCCACGTCGGTGAGGGCCGCGGCGGGGACAGGCTTTCGATCGGCGCTGAGCTGCGAGAACAACGCCTGGAGCGCCTCGCCGAAGCTGGGCACGTCCGGGAATGCACCGGACTCGGCTTGCTCGATGAAGTCCCAGAACGGGACGCAGTCGACCGCCACGAAGCGCCGCAGCAGCATCACGATCTGCTGGACCATCTCGCCTTGTTCACCGCTGTCGACGGGCTCGTCCTGGATGCTGGCCACGGCCAGGTCGTAGAAGCGCAGCTCGTTTTCCGAGGTGAGCAGGAAGTTGCTGGCGCCCAGCGCCTCGAGCCGGACGCCCTGGTGCATCAGGAATGCGGAGGTGCCGGTGATCCACTGGGCGAAGCGAAGCAGCTCGTCGTCGGTCAGCGGGGCGCACTCGTCGAGCAGCAAGGACTCGGACTGGTAGGGCACCACCGCGCACAACAGCTCGTCGTGGAGGAAGACGTCCGTGGGCCAGCGCACACCAGGGTGCTTGAGCCCGCGGCGGTGGAGCTCGAGGTATGGCGCGTAGAAGGTAGGGTCCCAGCGCACCGACATCAGGAACTTGCGATCCACCATGGCCCCACCGCACTGCAGGCAGGCCTTGGCTTCACCCGGGTTCTCCTGGTAGCCGCAATCGAAGCAGGTGCGGAACGCCTGATCGGGACGATCATCGTTCAGCAGATAAAACATCCGGCCCTCGGCCAACCTCACCAGGCCTTCAACCCGGTAGTGATCGCCCAACTTCATCCCCGAGGGGAAAGGGGCCGGCCTGGGGCGTCCTCCAGATGCCATGGGGCCTATCCGCTCCAGGTGGGGGTACAGGAAGCTACAACCTTACGCGGCGGTCAGGGGTAGCGCAACAGCAGGACAACAGGAAAGGCGACCATGCTGACGCGCGGTCACTAAGTCCCCTAACCCACCACGGTGCATTACGGTGTCCCCCATGCACAACGTACACTTCGAGCTCGAGTCCACCCACGCCGACGCCCGCGCCGGGAGCCTCTCGCTACCGCACGGAAAGGTGCTCACGCCGGTGTTCATGCCCGTCGGGACCCAGGCCGCACTGCGCGCCACCCAGCCCCGCGACATCACCGAGGCCGGCGTGTCCATCATACTGGCCAACACCTACCACCTGTCCCAGAGGCCGGGTGAGCAGATCGTCGAAAAGGCCGGTGGATTGCACCGCTTCATGGGTGTCGACCTGCCTATCTTGACCGACTCCGGAGGCTTCCAGGTCTTCAGCCTCGACAAAGAGGTGGACGAAGATGGCGTGAGCTTCCACTACGAGCTGGACGGAAAAAAAACCCGCCTCAGCCCCGAGATCTCCATGGCGGTGCAGCAGGCCCTGGGTGCCGACGTGGCCATGGTCTTCGACGAGTGTCTGCCCGCCGACGTCAACCGTGCCTACGCCGAGACCTCCCTCGAGCGCACCCACCGCTGGGAGGCACGCTCCAAGGCGGCCCACACCCGCACCGACCAGGCGCTGTTCGGCATCGTCCAGGGGGCCTTCTGGCACGACCTCCGCAAGCGCTCCGCGCAGGCCGTCGCCGACATCGGCTTCGACGGCTACGCGGTTGGCGGGCTGGCCGTGGGCGAGACCCCCGAGCAGATGCGCGACATCCTCGAGGCCACCACCCCGTGGATGCCTCGGGACTCCCCGCGCTACCTCATGGGCGTCGGCCGCCCACAGGATCTGGTCGAGGGTGTGGCGCGGGGCATCGACATGTTCGACTGCGTGATCCCCACCCGCCACGCGCGGTCGGGCACCATCTACACTGACAGCGGTCGCATCCGGCTCACCGACCGCCGCTACCGGCGCGACTTCTACCCCCTGGACACCAACTGCGACTGCGCCACCTGCCGGCAGTTCACCCGAGCCTACGTCCACCACCTCTTCAGGGTGGGCGAGATCCTGGCCGCCACCTTGGCGACCATCCACAACGTGCGCTGGTTCATCCGTTTCATGGAGCGGATGCGCGCCAGCATCCAGGACGGCACCTTCGAAGAGTTCCGCGCCTGGGTCCACGAGCTCTACCCGGACACCCAGCAGGGCCCCACCGACCCCTCGGCGAAGGCCCGCGGCCGGGCCGCTCGAGGCCAGGGCGGCAAGCCAGCCCACAAGAAGAGCGCGGGGCGCAAGCGCGGCTGAGCGGCTCCGCTTCCCCGGTGTTACCCTCGTGGTCCCTCGCCACCGCCGGGCATCCCGCCCAGGGCGGGGCGATCACGGAGACAAGATGGGCTCGGACTATCGCATCAACTGCTGCCCCGATGGACTCGTCACCGACCGCCGGCGGCGCACCAAGGTCCTGGACTGCACCATCCGCGACGGCGGGATCTGCAACGCCTGGCAGTTCGACCACGACCTCGTCACCATGGTCTTCGACGCCCTGGTCGAGGCGAACATCGACTACATGGAGGTGGGCTACCGCACCACCCCCGGGGTCTTCGCCGGCGCAGGGCCCTGGCGCTTCTGCACTGAAGAAGACCTGCGCCGCGCCGTGAAGCCCGGCCGCATCAAGCTGACCACCATGGTCGACATCGGCCGCGTCACCGCTGCCGACATCCCCGCCAAGCGTGACACGGTGGTGGATGTGGTCCGGGTGGCCTGCTACGCCCATCAGCTCGACGAGGCCTTCCGGATCGTCGATCACTGCCTCGAGGCCGGGTACGAGACCTTCATCAACCTCATGGCGGTCTCGGCCGTGGAGATCAAGGAGCTGGACCAGGCTCTGATGCGCGTGGCCCACAGCGGCGCCCATGTCCTGGCTCTGGTGGACAGCTACGGCGCGCTGTTCCCGTACCACGTTCGCTACATGCTCCGGAAGTACATGAACTACCTGGGCGAAGGCAAGAAGATCGGCGCCCACTTCCACAACAACCAGCAGCAGGCCTTCGCCAACTCCATCGCCGCCATCGACGAGGGTGCCGACATCGTCGATGCCACCATCCACGGCATCGGCCGCGGCGCCGGCAACTGCCCTCTCGAGCTGCTGCTGTTCTACCTGGACAACCCCAGCTACGACGTCAAGCCGGTGCTCGACCTGGTCGACGAGTTCGCTACCCTGCGCGACTCCCTGCGCTGGGGCTACCACCTGCCCTACGCCATCACCGGGTACTACAACGAGCATCCCCGCGAGGGCATCGAGCTGATGGGCCGGCCCGACCGCTACAAGTGCCGCACCTTCTACCAGGCTCGCACCGGCAAGTTCGCCGAACGCAAGGATCTGCCGCCTCCACGCAAGTAGCGGCTTGCCTTGGCCCCGTGCCAGCGGTATTCCGCCGGCGCCATGAGCCCCTTCGTCTTCGACACCGGCATCCCCTTCCTTCAGGCAGGGGAGATCTACGCCTTCAGCTGTGCCTTGCTGTGGGCGGTCGCGGTGATCCTGTTCCGCAAGACCGGCGAGACCATCGAGCCGGTGGCCCTGAACCTGTTCAAGGCGGTCGTTGGGCTGCTGCTGTTCGCGGTGACCATGCCCATCTTCGGGGTGCCGTTCTTCCCCGAAGGGGCCCCACTGGCGGACTGGCTGGTGCTGCTGGGCAGCGGCGCTCTGGGCATCGCGGTGGCCGACAGCGTCTTCTTCGCCAGCCTCAACCGGCTCGGCGCCGGCCGCTCGGCCATCGTGGACTGCATGTACAGCCCCTTCGTGGTGCTCTGCTCGGCCCTGTACCTGGGTGAGCCCCGCGGTCCCTGGCTACTGCCCGCCATGGCGCTGATGGTGGTCGCCATCCTGGTGGGCACCTGGAGCCCCGAGGAGCGCGCGGACGACCCCGCCGCCCGTCGCGCCATCCGCGAAGGCGTGGTGCTGGGGATCGTGGCCATGCTGACCATGGCCGCGGGCATCGTCTGGGCCAAGCCCGTGCTCGACCGCAGCCAGCCCATGTGGGCCACCACCGTGCGCCTGGCCGGCGGCGCGATCTTCCTGGCCGCCCAGGGCGCCATGCCCCGCTGGCGACGCGGGGTGATCAAGGTCTTCAGCCCCGGCCCCCACTGGAAGGTGGCGATCCCCGCCGCCACGATCGGCACCTACTTCGCCTTGTTCCTGTGGATTCTGGGCATGACCTACACCCAGACCAACACCGCCTCGGTGCTCAACCAGAGCTCCACGGTCTTCATCCTGATCCTGGCCACCATCTTCCTGAAGGAGCCCCTCACCTGGAAGCGCGGGGTGGCCATCGTCATGGGCATGGCCGCCGCGGTGATGGTGGCCCTCTAGTTGCAGACGTCCGAGGTGGCGCGCAGCAAGCGGTAGATGCCGTCGTCACCCATGCCGGCGTAGATCATCAGCCAGCCGTCCCCCCAGGGCACAACCGCGGGATCGCGGGTGCTCCAGGCGTCATGGCCAGACTCGGACAGGGGGATGGCGACGGTGCGGTCGGCGCTGTTGTGGTCGATGAAGCCGACCCGCCAGGGGCCGGGGTCGGTGAGGGAGGTGTCGTAGCCGCCGTACCACAGCAGGTTCTGGCGGCCGTGGTACAGGTACACGGGCTGGGCCACCGCGGCGTTGTCGAAGCCATCGGGACCACGCTCCATGATGTCGCGCTCCTTCTCCCATGTCTCTCCGTCGTCCACGCTCGTCGCCGCGCCGATGGCGTAGGTCGCGCCGTCGAAGCCGGTGTAGAACAGCGCCAGCCCCCCCTCGAGCCGCTCCGGGTTCGGGTAGAGCGCCGAGTAGCTGTCGAAGTCGGAGTTCCCGCCGGTGAGCATGATCTGCCCCCTGGACTCGTAAGCCACGCCGTCGCTGCTCTCCGAGTAGTAGAGATCGCCCGAGCCATGCCAGAGCCGGAAGCGACCCTCGTCGTAGAGCAAGCCCGGGTACCCCGACCCGCCCGGGGTCAGCCCCGTGGCGGCCACCGGAGCGGTCCACTGCTCACCATCGCTGCTGGTGCTCACCCATAGGTCGCGATCCAGCGCACGCTGGCGAGCGAAGACCAAGTGCAAGCCCCCCGGGACCGCCACCAGACTCGGAGCGAGGTCGCCCTCACCGTACATCAGGGGCTCGGCATCCTCGAACAGCGCGCCCTGCCTGTTCCAGCGCCAGCCGTCGGAGGGGTGGCCCTCCCAGGTCGGCTCCGGATCGGCGTCGGCCGGAGCGCATTCGCGAACAAGCTTGGTTTCGCCTGTCTCCCCTGGGGTGTCGCCCGGACCTGTGTCGTCCTTGGGAGCGCAGGCACAGAGAGCCAAGAGTACCAGCGAGCGCATGGGAACTCCTCGTTATGGGAGAATGCGCGAACCCAGTATCATTCGGAGCCTCCCCTGCAGAAACAGCTCGACAGGCAGCTCGGCCTAGCCTCGGTCTTCGCCATCGCCGTGGGCGCGATGTTGGGGTCCGGCATCTTCGTTCTCCCGGGGATGGCGGGCGCCATCGCGGGACCCATGGTCGGCCTGTCCTACCTACTGGCGGGTCTGCTGGTCTTCCCCGCCCTGCTCTCCAAGGCCGAGCTGGCCACAGCGATGCCTGTATCCGGTGGGTCCTACGTCTACGTCGACCGCAGCATGGGACCGCTGATGGGCACCATCACTGGTCTGGGCACGTGGTTCTCACTGGCGGCCAAGACGGCCTTCGCCTTGGCGGGCCTGGGCGCGTACCTGGCGATCTTCAGCGCCATGAACCCCCAACACTTCGCCTTGGGGGTGCTCGCGCTGATTCTGGTGCTCAACATTCTGGGTGCAGGCAAGGCCATGGGTCTGCAGATCGCTGTGGTCGGGCTGTCCTTGCTCGCGCTCGCAGCCTTCGTCATTGGAGGTGGATTCGCGGTGGACCGCTCGCTGCTCACCCCCATGTTCCCCCAAGGCAGCATCGGCGTGTTCGAGGGCGCCGCGTTCGTCTTCGTCTCCTACGCCGGGGTGACCAAGGTCTGTTCGGTGGCCGAAGAGGTGCGCAACCCCAGCAGGAACATCCCCTATGGCATGATCGCAGCCCAGATCACGGTGATGCTCCTGTACGGACTGGTGGCCACGGTCATCATGGGCCACGTGGACTTCACCACCATGGGCGAGGATGTCACCCCTGTCGCCACAGCTGCGGCGACCTTCTTCGGCCCGACCGGGCGGACAATCTTCGCCGTGGTCGCCGTGGTGGGCCTGATGTCCATGTGCAACGCAGGCGTGCTGTCGTCCACCCGGTACCCATTCGCCATGGGTCGGGACAGGCTGATGCCCTCGGCGCTTCAGCGAGTCGACCCCCGGCTCGGCACCCCCGTCCGTGCCATCGCCCTCACCGGCTTGCTCCTGGTGCTCCTGGTCACGGGGCTCCCGGTAGTGAAGCTGGCCAAGCTGGCCTCGGCCTTTACCATCTTCCTGTTCTGCGTGGACAACCTCGCCTTGATCATGCTGCGGGAGACCGCAACGGAGTGGTACAAGCCAAGCTTCAGGGCGCCCTTCTACCCCTGGCTGCAGATCGTCGGCATCTTCGGCGGCGGCTGGCTGCTCTTCCAGCTGGGCTGGCTGGCGCTGTGGGGTGTCGGCGGAGCCGCTACCCTCGGCACCGCCTGGTACTTCATCTACGCCCGCAGCCGGGTGAAGCGCGCTGGGGTACTGCGCCACCTCTGGGGCCAGGAACTGTCCAGCCAGACCGCGGTGAACGAGGCCCGTGACGAAGCACCACTGACGGTACCCCGCGTGATCGTCCCCTTGTTCAGGGCTCAGGAGGACGCCGCCCTGCTCATGCGGCTGGGTGCGACCTTTGTGGAGACCGATGGCGTGCTCGAGGTGGTCCGCCTCGAAGAGGTGCCCGACCAGACCATGCTCATGTACCTGGAGGACCAGGACGACCGCATGCACCAACTGGAGGTCCAGAGCGATGCGGTGGGCGAAGAGCTGCACGTGAAGGTCGACTTCCGCGATGTCATCACTCACAACGCTCGGCAGGCCTTGGCGCATCACGCGCGGCTGATCCACGCCGACTGGATCGTCATGGCCTGGCCCGGCGACTCCGCCCACAGGCGCCTGCTGCCCAACCCCATGTCCTGGTGGCTCGACCATCCACCCTGCGATCTCGCCGTCTTCAAGCCGTCCGTGCGGCACAGCGACAGGGGTGACGTAGGCCTGGCCTGCTTCCGGCGCATCCTGGTGCTGGCGACCCCAGGCCCCTACGACAGCATGGTCGTCCACATCGCGGATCGGCTCGCGGCCAAGTGCGGGGGCAGCCTGACCCTGTTCATGCCGGTGCCCGTGGATGAACCCGACAGCTCCATGCACGCCCACCGAGAGTACCACCGTCAGTTCACCCGCCTCTGCAAGTCACAGACCTCCGACTTGGTCCTGCGCACCCAGGACGCCGACGCGGCCATCGAGGAGCTGAGCACTGACTACGATCTGCTGGTGATGGGCGCCCCACCGGAGTCCGCGCTGCGCAACCTGCTGTTCGGCTCACCGGATCTCGCCCTGTTGGAGCGTGCCCGCTGCGCCGTGCTGCGTCTCAAGACCCCGCGCCACAAGGTCCACAGCCGCTTCCACGCCCCGGTTCACTCCCCCCGCCTGGACCAGGACGTGGAGCCCTTCCTGCGCCACGCAGCCCTGATTCCCCAGCTGCGGGTGTCTACAAAGCGCGAACTGTTCGCCCAGGTCGCACGTTCTCTGGCGGCGGTGGAGAACACCGATCTCGAGCCCCCCATCCTCGACGCCCTGTGGGAGCGAGAGACCCAGCAGATCACCTCGCTGGGCGACGGCGTGGCCCTGTCCGGATTCGTGCTGCCCACCATCGAAGCCCCCACCGTGGGCGTGTTCACCATGGCCAAGCCTGTCGCGTTCGATCTCCCCCGCAGGGAGCCCGTGGACCTGCTGGTGGTGATCCTGGCCTGCCCAGCCGACCGCCAGACCCAGCTGTGGCTCAAAGACCTCTTCGCACAGCTGCTGGCCGAAGGGTGGCTCACCAAGCATCTGCGCGAGGCCCGCAACATCGCCACCATGCTCGACACCCTGCGTCATGCCTTCAGACGCCACGCCCTGACCCAGGCACCACCCCCGCCTGACCCCAGCCCCCTGGACGACGCCGCGCCCCCTACCGAAGAGATCCCGAAGGGCGGTCCGGGGTTCGAGGGGTAGGAGCCTCGGTGTAGAGGGATGGGACCGTACCGTTGTGGGCGGACAAGGTCAGCCTGCATCCTTACTTCGCGCCCAGTATGGCGGTGGCTGGCGAGCTACCTCTGGTGGGCGCTTGCCAGCATCCCGCAGGCAGAGTCGGAGGAGAGGCCCACCGAGTAGCGGCGCACGATGGGTGCCTTCAAGGCCTGGAGCCGATCGATGAAGTCCTCGCGTTCGGCGTCGGTGGCGCGGCGGAAGCCGTCTGGCCGCTTGTCGTTGACATCGAGCAGGCTGATGCGGACGCGGACCTCGCGGCAGAGCTCCACCAACGCGTCCACCTCGGCCTGGTCGTGGTTCACGCCGCCCAACAGCACCCAGGCCAAGGTGACCCGGCGCCGTGACGAGGCGCTGTAGGCGCGCAGGGCGTCCCCGAGCTCTCGATGGGTCCACCGGGCGGCTGAGGGCATCAGGACGGCGCGGCGTGCCGGCAGGGCCGACGTGAGGGAGACCACCAGGCGCTGCTTGTGACCTTCGGTGGTGAAGCGTCGGATCCCCGGGACCCAGCCAGCGGTGGAGATGCTGATGGACTTCTTGTCCACCCGTGCTCCGTTGGGGTCGGACAGCACCGCCGCAGCCTGGAGCACAGCGTCGTAGTTCAGGAAGGGCTCACCCTGTCCCATGAACACCGCGCCGGTGATCCTCCCTGCCGCCTCGGCCCGAAGTGCACAGAAGGACGCCACCATCTCCCAAGGCTCGAGCTGGCGCCGGAACCCCAGCCTGCCCGTGGCACAGAACGCACAGTCCAGCGGACAGCCCACCTGGGACGACAGGCATGCGGTGAACCGGCCTCCCTGCTCCAGACCGATGAGCACGGCCTCGAAGCAGGCGCCGTCCCCGGCCCGAAACAAGATCCGGAGGCTCCCGTCCACAGGGTCGCGCTCTCGCGCCTCGATGACCAGGCCAGCGCACACGGTGTGCTCCCGCAGCGCCGCACGGGAGATCCGGCGGATTCGAAGCGCCGGATCCCCGAGATCATGCTGCCCTCGCGTGAGGACCCAGTCCTGGCAACGCCTCGCATCCTGAATGGGGATCTCGACGCCCCTCGCTGCCAAGGCGGCCACGAGGTCCTGAGGCCGGACACCATGTAGATTCAGGGGCTCCACGGGCAGGCCTCTATCCGCCTCGCGGCATGGAGCGCTCGAGGTTGACAGCTTTCAGGGGCTGGCATAGTGGGGCCGCCGCTCCGGGGGCCATACGCGGTCTTGTATCGCGCCAGGCCTCCTGCCCGCCCAATCCACAGGGCGAAGAATTCGAGGAGGTTCATCATGGCCAAGAAGAGCACAGCCAGTCGCGTCACCGTCCATCTCGAGTGCACCGAGTGCCGCGCCAGCGGTGTGCCGGGCGTCAGCCGCTACTCCATCAAGAAGAACAAGAAGAAGAACCCCAAGCGCCTCGAGCTGTCCAAGTACTGCAAGTTCGAACGCAAGCACACGGTTCACAAGGAAATCCGCTAGCTGCGCAGCTGGGCTTCGGCCCGGCAGCCTCGCTTGGATCGCCGCCTCAGAGGCGGCTTTTTTTCGTTCCATGTCGTCATGGCTGCACTCGGAGATCCACGACGAAGACCCGCAGCCT
>ERZ890953.43-NODE-43-length-69194-cov-24.680455_pt1 | contig 69194 bp, 59 predicted proteins | sample MGYA00521264_ERZ890953 | MGnify/ENA primary metagenome ERZ890953 (study PRJEB32303, sample SAMEA104408629) | aquatic metagenome | biome: Brackish water; feature: Chemocline; material: water | place: Baltic Sea | collected 2014-10-26T21:54:00 | depth 200 m ...
GGTCGGCCGCACGAACCAGCGGCCGTCGCGGATCTCCAGTCTCCCCCGCACCCACGTCAATCGCCCCGGCTTGTTCCGGATGGGTTCGGTCAGTTCCGCCGTGAATCGAGGTGAATCGGATGTCATGCGCCCGGCCAACCGCGCCAGCGCCGGCCTCACGAACTGATGGAACGACACCAGCGCCGAAACCGGATTGCCCGGCAATCCGAACAGCAGCGTCCCGTCCGCCGCCGTGCCGAACACCACGGGCTTGCCCGGCTTCACCCGCACCACCTCGAAGCGTTCGCGCACGCCGAGCCCGCGCCGCACGTCCTTGACGTGATCGTGGTCGCCCACCGACGCGCCGCCGGCGGTGATCACCACGTCGGACCGGGCGATCGCCTGTTTCAGCACCCGTTTCAGCACGCCCGGATCGTCGCCTACCCGTGCGGTGCGGATGCGGCCGACGCTCATGCCCCGCAGGGCCGCGGCCAGGGCCGGACCGTTGGAGTCGCGGATCTTGCCGGGGGTCAGGGGCTCGTCGGGGCCGAGCAGTTCGTCGCCCAGGGTGATCAGGGTGACGTCGGGCACGCGGTGCACGCGGGCCGTCGCGTTGCCGTTGAAGGCCAGCAGGCCGGTGACCGGGGGCGTGACGACGGTGCCGGCGGTGAGCAACAGGCCTCCGCGGCGCAGCTCCTCGCCCCGGCGGCGGATGTGGTCGCCGAGAGCGGCGGGGCGCTGCACCAGCACCGTGTCGCCGTCGCGGCGGCAGAGCTCCTGCTTGATCACGGCGTCGCAGCCGGCCGGCAGGCGCGAGCCGGTGAAGATCCGTACGGCGCAGCCCGATTTCAGGCGCAGGGTCTGCCGACAGCCGGCGGCCATCTCGCCGGTGACGGCCAGGGCCCGGGGCGAACGCTCCGTGGCGCCGACGGTGTCGGCATGCAGCACCGCGTAGCCGTCCATGGCCGACTGGTCGTAGCGGGGGAAATCGAAGCGGGCCTTCACGTCGGCGGCGAGCACGCGGCCGTCGGCGGCGTCCAGGGCCACGGTCTCGGCGGGCAGCGGCTTCGCCGCGTCCAGCACGGCCGCGAGTGCATCCTCGTACGAGATCACGCCTTAACCTCAGGCCGCGGATCATGATCATGGGCCCCGCCCCGCAGCATCTTGAAGGCGTGGATCAAGCCGGGAAACAGCGCGTCTAGGGAATCGCTCACCCCTCCCCGCGACCCGGGCAGGTTGACGATCAGCGTGTCGCCGCGGATGCCGGCGCGTGCCCGCGAGAGCATGGAGAACGGCGTGCGGTCCTGGCCGTGGGCGCGGGCGGCTTCGGGAATGCCCGGCACCTCGCGTTCGACGACCTCGTTCATGGCCTCGGGCACGTGGTCGCGGGGGCCGAAGCCGGTGCCGCCGGTGGTGATCACCAGGTTCAGACCCTCGTCGGCGTAGGCCTTGAGCTGAGCGATGATGCCGTCGCGGTCGTCGGAGATGATGCGGTAGTCCTGCACCGGAATGCCCTCGGCCTCGAGGCGCTCGCGGATCATCAGCCCCGACAGGTCCTTCTTCTTGCCCTCGGCGATGGAGTCCGACAGCACCAGCACCGCGGCGCTCAGGCGCGAGGGGTCGATCTTGCGGAAGTCGCTCTTGCCGCCGCGTTTCTCCACCAGCACGACCGAGCCGATGGACAGGCCGTCGTCGATCATCTTGAGCATGTCGTAGAAGACCAGCGCGGCGACCGAGGCGCCGGTCATGGCCTCGACCTCCACGCCGGTGCGGTCGACGGCGCTGACCGACACGTCGATGGTCACGCCGGCGTCGGTCACCTCGTAGCTCACCGCCACGCCCGTGATGGCGATGGGGTGGCAGTAGGGAATGATCTGCGGCGTGTTCTTGACCGCCTGCACGGTGGTGGCCTTGGCCACCTCGAAGGGGTCGCCCTTGGGCACGGTGCGGTCGCGGATGGCCTGCACCGTGGCTGGCGCCATGAACACCTGGGCGCGGGCCGTGGCGGTACGCAGGGTCGGGTCTTTGCGGCTGATGTCGATCACGGGTCGTTCTCCTGTCGGTCGGCCTTCTGTTCCAGCAGCGCCAGGTCCTCGGGCCGGTTCACGTTCACGAAACTCGTTCCTGCGGGATCCACGCTGCGGATCCGCTCCTGAGGCAGTCGGCGTACCGACAGCCGTTTCAAGGCGCCCGCCAGCGAACGCTCGCCGTCGGCCAGGGCGGCGGCCAGCCCCTCGGCGGCCGACACGGCGTACAGGGCGCACAGCGGCTGCTCGCGCCCGTCCCATTCCGGGACCACGGCGGCGTCGCCGGGGCGGGCCTCGGCGCGCAGCAGGGTGAGCACGGCGGGAGTCAGGCCGGGCAGGTCGCAGGCCGTGACCCAGGCCCACTCGGCGTTGCAGGCCCGCAGGCCCGCGATCACGCCGCGCAGGGGGCCCGGCGGATCGGCGGGGTCGTCCCAGGTCACCACGTCGGCGGCGACGGGCTGCGGATCACCTTCGGCGCGCAGCACCAGCACGGTTCGCCCCGGACACGCCGGCCTCGCGGCCAGGACGCGGGCGGCCAGGGTGCTCCCCCGCCATACCGCGCCGGCCTTGGGCCGACCGAAGCGCTGCGACAGGCCGCCGGCCAGCAGCACCGTATCGACCGCCTCGACGCTCATGATGCCGTGGCGGCGGCGCGTTCGTGGATGACCTCGTCCCCGGGCCGCAGCCTGCCGCCGACGAGCACCCGGCAGAAGATGCCCTCCTTGGGCATGATGCAGTCCCCGGTGGCTTTGCCGATGGCGCAGGCCGTGTGGCACTCCTTGCCGATCTGGGTCACCTCCATCACGACCGACTCCCCCACCCGCACCCGGTCGCCGACGGCGGCCTCGCGCCGCCAATCGACGCCGGTGGTGATGAGGTTCTCGGCGAAGGCGCCGTCGACCAGGTCCGGCAGCACCTGCTTGACCCGGGCGATGCTCTCGCTCGCCAGCAGCGAGACCTGGCGGTGCCAGTCGCCGGCGTGGGCGTCGCCTTCGATGCCGTGGCCGGCGCGCAGGTCGGCCTCGGGGATCGGCACCTTCACGGTCCCCTTCTTGACGCTGATGCAGATGGTCTCGAGGGTCGGCATAGGTCTCCCGTCTCAGCCGCCGATGCTGGCCATGCTCTGGTGTGCGGGGTCGTCGCGGTCGCGGGCCGCGGCGTGGCCGTCGTCGAAGCGGCCGGCCACCGCGGCGCCGATCGCGGCGATCAGTTCGTCGTCGGTGGCGCCCGTGCGGATCAGCGTGCGCAGGCTCACCCGCGCGGCGCCGTACAGGCAGGTGCGCAGCGCGCCCTGGGCGTCGATGCGCAAGCGCGAACAGGTGGCGCAGAAGGTCCGGCTGTGGCCGCGGATCAGGCCCACGCGGCCGCGCCAGCCCTCCACCGCGTAGATCTCGTCCACGCCGCGGGGATCGCCCACGGCCCGTTCCAGGTGCACCCTGCTGTTGAGGATTTCAAGAATGCCGTCGCCGTCGATGCTCCGGCCCGCGAGCAGGCCCGTGCCGTCGAAGGGCATGGGCTCGATGAAGCGCACCGTGAGGTCGCGGTCGCGGGTCAGCTCGACGAAGTCGGGCAGCTCGTGATCGTTCACGCCGGGCAGCACCACGACGTTGACCTTCAGGCCCAGGCCGGCGGCCGGGATCTCGTCGAGAAGCGGCAGCACGTCGGCCAGCACGTCGCGGCGGGCGATGGTCTCGAAGGTGGCGGGGTCGAGGCTGTCGAGGCTCAGGTTGATGCGGCGCACGCCGGCAAGGCGGAGGTCGTCCAGGCGCCCCCGCAGCAGCACGCCGTTGGTGGTCAGCAGGATCTCGGGCGAGCCGGGCAGGGCCCCGAGACGGGCCATGAAGTCGACCACGCCGCGACGCACCAGCGGCTCGCCGCCGGTGATGCGGATCTTGCGCACGCCGCGGGTGACGAGCAGGCGGCAGAGGCGCTCCATCTCCTCGAAGCGCAGCACGTCGTCGTGATCGACCAGCGCGATGCCGTCGGCGGGCATGCAGTAGCGGCACCGCAGGTTGCACCGGTCGGTGACCGCGAGGCGGAGATAGTCGAGAACGCGCCCCTGAGGGTCCCTCAGAGCCGCCGGTCGGGTTTGTGCGGGCATGTCTTCCTTCCAAACACGGGAGCTGACCGCGCCGTTTCCAGTGCGGCCGTATCGGCCCTTCGCCGTGTCCTGTAAGGAGTTAGGCAGCCGGGCTGGAATACGATGCCTCGGTCGTCGGCCGCCATTCTACACGATGCCGCGCAGGACGGGGACCGAAAGTGTCGTCTCTAGCCTGCGGCGTCTTCGGTGCACGAGTAGGCGAAGCACGCCGATACCACGTGGGGCAGTTCCAGGATCGTCTTGAGCTTGGCGGTCTCGTCGCCGTCGTCGTCGCCTTCGACGGTCACGACGATGCGCCCCTGCTCGTCCTTGAAGTGCACGTCGCAGAGTCCGCTCGCGACGAGCGACGCCTCCACGTCGGCGAGGTGTTCGGCCCTGGTCGTGACCACGATGCTCGAGATGTTCATGGGCGTCCTCCGACGCGGGCGGTGATTTCGATGGCGTCGACCGGACAGGCCGCGACGCACAGGCCGCAGCGGGTGCACGCCTCGTCGTCGACCACGGGATTCCACAGCCCCGCGAACACGACGGCCCGGTCCGGGCAGCGGTCGGCGCACTGGATGCACATGGTCCTGTTCCAGGCCAGGCAGCCCCCCCGCGCGAGGATGATGTCGGCAGCGATGCGGCGGCCGACGTCCGTGTCGAGAGCCGCCGGCCCGCACGCCGCGGCGCAGTCGCCGCAGTAGGTGCAGCCCGCTTGCGAGACGTCCAGGTACGGCACACCGGCGTCGTCGAGGCGGACGATGGATTCTCCACATGCCGTCTGACAGCCGGGAGCCGCGCCGTTCCTGGCGGCGGCGCATGCGAGGCAGACGGTGCGCAGCGCGGCCGGATCGTCCGTGTAGGGCATCGGGATCCGGGCCCGGCTCTGCTGCCAGAAGCCCGGTCTTATCATCCCCCTGAAGAGATCACGACGCGTGCACTCCACGCTACTTCACGCCCTCGTTCAGCGTATCGAGCAGGTTCGACGAGTTCCGCCGCTCCAGGGCGCGGTAGAAGGGCTCGAACGAGTTGGCGACCAGGGCGTCGGTGTTCGCCTGCGGGGCATGGCACAGGGTGCAGTTGTAGTTGGCCGGATTGAGATCCGTAAGCTGGCGGTCGTTGCGCATATCGTAGAGATGGCTCGCCGGTACCGAAGTAGCGCCCACATCAGCGGCGTTCTCGGGCGTATGGCAGCCGGCGCACTGGTTGTCGTCGCGGGTGATGGGCAGCAGGCCGTCGACGGTGTGGGGGATCATCGGCGGTGCGTTCTCGAAGGCGCGGGGCGCGAGTTCGCTGTCGCCCGGCTCGGCGGCGTCGAAGCTCACCGCGGGCGTGCCGCCGTCGGCGGTCAGCGGGACGTTGCGGTAGCTGAGCTCGTCATCGGACACCTCGGCCGGAGGCGGCGGCGGTGCAGGTGCCACGGCCGGTTCGGGACAGGCCTTCTTCGAGCAGCACCCCGCCCCGGTCGCAGCGCAGCCGGCGAGCAGGGCGATCCCGGCCAGAAGCAGGATCGAGAGCATCACCACACGGTTGGACTTCAACATCACGAACCTCCCGTTCGAATGGAAAGAGCGTTCCTACGAAAATCGAAGCGGAGCGCCTGGTCGTCGCACACGTCGATGCAGCGCCCGCAGTTGGTGCATTGGGAATCCAGGACCGAGCCGCTGGCCTTGCCCACGAGCTCGAGCACCTGGTGCTCTGGACATACGCGGACGCAGAGTCCGCAATCGGTACAATTCATGTGGACGTGCCGTACCCTCAGCAGCCCGAACCGCCCCACCAGGGAGTGAAATGCGCCCAGCGGACAAAGATGGCCGCAGAACCCGTTGCGCCGCACGGCCCAGTCGAACAGGAAGACCGCGGCCACGAAGAACCAGCCGGCTCCCATGCCGAAGATCAAGCCGCGGTGCAGCATCCCGATGGGGCTGACGGCTTCGAATGCCGCCACCCCGGTCAGGGCCGACAGCACGAGGCTCAGGCCGAGGGCCCAGAAACGGATCGAGCGGCCCGAGGGCGTCTGCGGATCCTCGTCGCCGCGCAGGCGGTTCGCCAGGTCGGTCACCAGGTTCAGCGGACACACCCAGGCGCAGAACGTGCGGCCGCCGAGCAGGGCATAGACCGCCAGAACCACGACCGCGCCGATCAGCACGTCGGCCCCCAGAGACCCGCCCGCCGCGAGCAGCTGCGCCGTGGCGAAGGGATCGGAGAGCGGCACCACACCCAGCAGCTGGGAGTGGCTCAGGTCGCCCCGGAGGATCGTCCAGCCGAAGGCGCGCCCTCCGAACAGCAGAACCAAGGCCCCGAGCTGTACGAAGCGACGCAGGACGACGTACTTCCCGATGGCGAGGCTAGTCATGATCGACCTCGCCATCGTTCAACCAGTCGAGGGCGTTCCCCTGTTCGGATCCCACCGGGGTCGCCGGGTCGATGCGGCCCTCGTCCTCGGCGTCCCAGCCCCGCACGTAGTCGTCGCCGACGCGACCCTGCACCACGTCGCGGGGCAGCACGCGGATCGACGCCTTCTCGGTCACGCACGCCCGCTCGCAGAGCCCGCAGCCGGTGCAGTGGTCGTCCTGCACCACCGGCATCAGCACCGCATGACGCCCGGTGCGTTCGTTGCGGGAATGCTCGATGACGATGGCCTTGTCGATCAGCGGACACGCCCGGTAGCAGGCGTCGCAGCGCAGGCCCCAGGCGGCGAGGCAGTGGTCGCGGTCGAGGACCGCCAGGCCCATGCGCGCCCTGTCGACGTCCAGGGCGCCCGTCTCGTCGCTGACCGCCGAGCGCGCGAGGGCGCCGGTGGGGCAGGCGACGGTGCAGGGAACGTCCTGGCACAGATGACACGGCACGTCGCGCGGGGTGAACACGGGCGTTCCCGCGGCCGCCGCCTCGCCGGGAGTCGCCAGGGAGAGCGTGCCGTAGGGACACGCCTCCACGCAGGTGCCGCAGCGGATGCAGGTGCTCAGGAACGCGTCGCCGGCCAGGGCGCCGGGGGGGCGCAACGCCAGCGGGGCGTGCTTCGTCGTCGCGACGAAGCCGCCCCACACCGCGCCTCCGGCCGCGGCCGCCGCCGCGCTCCGGAGCAGTCCCTGCAGGAACCCGCGCCGGTCCATGCCGCCCGACGAGGACACGCTAGGCCCTCGTCACCTTCACGGCGCACTTCTTGAAGTCCGTCTCTTTCGAGAGCGGGCAGGTGGCGTCGAGGCACACCTTGTTGATCAGCACGCGCTCGTCGAAGAACGGCACGAACACCGAGCCCTTGGGCATGACGTTGCGGCCCCGGATGGCGATGCGCGCCTTCACGCGGCCCCGGCGGCTCTCGATCCACACTTCGGAGCCGTCGGCGAAGCCCTGATTTCTGGCGTCGGACCCGTTCATGTAGCACAGGGCCTCGGGCACCGCGCGGTACAGCTCGGGCACGCGCATGGTCATCGTCCCGGTGTGCCAGTGCTCGAGCACGCGGCCGGTGACCAGCCAGAACGGGTACTCCGCATCGGGCATCTCGGGCGGGTCCATGTAGGGCCGGAAGAAGATCTTGGCCTTGTTCTTCAGGCCCGTCTTCTCACCAGCGGCAGGTCCAGCGAGATCGCCGCTCGGCAGTTCCTTGAGGGCCGGACCGTAGAAGGCGAATTTCTCGTCGCTCGACCGGGCCACATACGGATCATAGTCGGCGTTGAAGCGCCACTCGGTCTCCTTGCCGTCGATCACCGGCCACTTGAGCCCGCGGGCCGAATGATAGGCGTCGAACTCGGCGAGGTCGTGCATGTGGTCCACGCCGAACTTGCGGTACTCCTCCCACAGGTACTTGTGGACGAAGAAGCCGTAGCCCTCGAAGCCGGCGACCTTGCGCTTGTCGCCCTCGGCGAGGGTGTTGAGCGATCCGGCGCCCACGGGATCAGGCCAGGCGTAGGCCTTGGCATCGGCGTTGGCGTAGAGCACGTCGAAGAGGGTGTCGGTGTCCTTGTAGCCCATGGCGCGGGCGTCGGCCATCACGTCGGGAAGAGTGAGGGAGTCGTCGATCCTCCACTCCTTCCAGACCTCGCCCAGGGTGAGACGCTTGGCGAACTCCATGGCCTGCCAGATGTCCGGCATGGCATCGCCCACCGGTGTGACCTGCTGCTTCCAGTGCTGGGTGCGGCGCTCGGCGTTGCCGTAGGCGCCCCACTTCTCGAAGATCATGGCGCTGGGCAGGATCAGGTCGGCCACCTTGGCCGAGACCGTCGGGTACACGTCGGAGCAGACGATGAAGTTGTCCATCTCCCGCGCGGCCTTGATCCAGTGGTTGGCGTTGGCCGTATTCTGCCACGGGTTGCAGACCTGCACCCAGGCCCACTTGATCGACCCGTCCTCGATGTCGCGCAGCAGCTTGGTGTAATGGCTGCCGGGCTTGCCGTTGAGGGTCTTGGCCGGCAGCTTCCACAGCTTCTCCGCTGTCTCGCGGTGCTTGGGATTGGCCACCACCATGTCCGCCGGCAGACGATGGGCGAAGGTGCCCACCTCGCGGGCGGTGCCGCAGGCGCTGGGCTGGCCGGTGAGGCTGAAGGCGCCGTTGCCGGGCTGCGCCTGCTTGCCCAGCAGCAGGTGCACCATGTAGGCCTGCTCGTTCACCCAGCTGCCGCGGGTATGCTGGTTCATGCCCATGGTCCAGTAGCTGACGACCTTGCGGCCCTGCTCGACGTACAGGTCGGCGAGCTCCTGCAGCTTGGCCTTGTAGTCTTCCAGTGGCTCTTCGGAGTCGCCCTTGGAGAGCTCGGCCACGAAGTCGAGGGTGTAGGGTTCGAGACCCTTCTTGAAGTCCTCGAAGGAGATCAGCCAGTGCGCGCCGGCGGCCGCGGCGTGCTTCATCTCCAGCGTGTCGCCTTCCTTGTAGCCGAGATGAGCGAGGGTCACTCCTTCGGCCTTGCTGACTGTCTTGGCCACTTCCTTGGTCATGGTCTCGCGCTCGGCGGCGCCGTACTTGGGATGGTCGGGATTGCTGCGCATGCCGTAGCCGATGTCCACGTGGCCGGTGGCGAACACGGTGAACTTGTCCACGAACTCCTGGTCGATGGCCTCGGGGTGCTCGTGCACGATCTCCCGGGCGATGTAGTTCCAGATGGCCAGGTCGGTCTGGGGCTTGAAGATGATCTCGGTGTCGGCCAGGTTCGAGCTGCGGTTGGTGAAGGTCGTCAGGTTGATGAGCCTGACGCGATCGGGGTTGGAAAGCTTGCGGTCGGTGATGCGCGACCAGAGGATCGGATGCATCTCGGCCATGTTGGCGCCCCAGAGCACGGCCGTATCGGTGTGCTCGATGTCGTCGTAGTTGCCCGACGGCTCGTCGATGCCGAAGGCCTGGATGAACCCGACCACGGCGCTGGCCATGCAGTGACGCGCGTTGGGATCGATGTTGTTGCTGCGCAGCCCGCCCTTGACGAGCTTCACCATGGCGTAGCCCTCTTGGACCGTATACTGGCCGGAGCCGAACACGCCGATGCCGGTGGGGCCCATCTCGCCGTAGTACTGCTTGAACTTGGCGGCCATCACGTCGAAGGCCTGCTCCCAAGAGACTTCCTTGAACTTGCCGTTCTTGTCGAACTCGCCCGCCGCATTCACCCGCAGCATGGGTTTGGTCAGACGGTCCTCGCCGTACATGATCTTGGCGTTGAAGTAACCCTTGATGCAGTTCAGGCCGCGGTTCACCGGTGCGGCCGGATCGCCCTTCACCGCGACAATGCGGTCGTCCTTCGTGGCGATCATGATGCCGCAGCCCGTGCCGCAGAACCGGCAGACGGACTTGTCCCAGGTCCAGTCACGCTCTGTCTCGGCGGCGGCGGCGAGGGCGGAAGGCGGCAGGTTCATGCCGACGGCGCCGGCCGCGCTGACGGCGGCGGCCTGCTTGATGAAGTCGCGACGTGTGAGGGTCATCTCGTACCTCTTTCAGGACCGGACCGAACGAACCGATCGTGGGGAGTTGGACGGGATCCGCACCGGGATCTCCCGTCGAGTACCCGGGAATTCAAACATTTCTCTACCACGTGGTAAAGTTATTTCTTAAACAATGACGGCCGCTCACACTGGAAAGCGGCCGTCACTGAAGCAACTGGTTGTCATCATTAATGATTATGAATGATATCGCACCAACCCGAACGGAACGCAGACTGTCAGAACATCACGACGATGCTGCCCACGAACGCCGACCCGGAATCATAGGCTGTCACCGCGCCATCCAGCACGAGTCGATCATCGAACACGATCGCTCCGCCCATATGGAAGGGCGAAGTCCATCCCAGGTCGTGACCGCCGAGCTTGGCCATCTGCAGAGTGATGCCCATGTACGGATAGATATCCCAACGTCCCTCGCCGTAGGCCGCCATCGTCACCTCGCCGCCCATCGTCATGCCTGAAGCCGTTTGTATGCTCGAGTATCCGCTGTCGTCGGCGGGATAGTGAAAACGTCCCTGCTCGAGCCCCATCAGAACGGTGAGCCCGTAGGGTCGTTCGGGAGTCGGTTTGCTGAGGTGCCCTTGGAAGGACTCGATCACCGAGGCGTAGGTCCGGCCGTTCCCGAGTGACTGCCGGGAATACTGAAGCCCGAAGTCGACATTGCCCTTGATCGAGTAGCCCCCCACCGCCGCAAAGCCGTCGCTATCGTCTTTGGTGAAGTAGGCCGCACCCGCATAAGCGGTCGACTCTCCTTCGGCGGTGAAGCGCCCCTGGGCGTAGACGGATGTCGTTGCGAGCAGGCTGAAAAGAATGGAGACCATGATCTTCATTCTGGATCATTCCTTTCGTGGCTGGACCTGGATCTCACCGTATTTTTCAGGATAGCGGGCTGTTTTCTCCGCATAGAATTCACGGACGTATTTCAGATCCGCTGCGATGTCCCCCGTCGGCGTGAAGGACCCGCCGACCCCCACGATCTTGTCTGCATAGTCCAGGTAGCCCAAGACGACAGGGACCTGGGCCGAGACGGCCAGATAGTAGAACCCCGTCTTCCAGGCATGGGTGAGGGATCGTGTTCCCTCAGGTGCGAGGCTGAGCGAGGAGAGTTCACCGGAGGCGAATCGTTCGGTCATGGAATCGATGAAGTTGGAACTGATACGCCTATCTACCGGGATGCCGCCCAGACCTTTCATGATCGGCCCCAGAGGGCCTGCGAAGAGAGTGTGCTTGCCGACCCAGTGCACGTCCACACCGAGGGCCCACATGCCGAGCATCCCCACGGGGAAATCCCAGTTGCTGGTGTGGGGCGCGCCGATCATCACGTACCGCGGCGGCAACGGGTGGGAGCGGTCCACCGTCCAGCCGAAAAGTCTGAGGATGGCCTCGGATAAAGGCATCATTCCTCCCCACCCGGAACATCCATGCCGGTTCTGGACGGCGCATCCGATCGCGTGGCCTCGACGGCCCCTGAGGCGATGCCGTGACCCAGGACGACCTGGGACACGTAGTGCTTCCGATCGTTCAGCCGCGACCAGCCCGTCCCCCAGCTCAGGGCCCAGGCGATCTTGCCGAACCACGCGGACTCGACGGATTTGCCGGCGTTCAGCCAGGGAATCGCCGCCATGAACGTGTGCCCCGAGGCGGTGTTGTCGTCGTGCATGGGCCGCCAGCGAGGATCGCCGTGCTCGTCGGTCGGACGGCCACCGCCGCCGACCCGCTGGATCGTCCACAGCGCAGGCAGCCCCACGATCAGGCATTCGAAGTTCCGGCGTCCCCATTGCAGAACGGGCGATGATCCGACGAAACCGTCGAGCAGGGCGAAGCCGCCCCAGACGAAGAACCAGAATCGTTCACCGAACCCTTTGAAGGCTTCGGCCGCCGCATCGCTCCCGGGCCCACGAACCCGCGACGTGTGCCACTTCTCCACGGCGGTATCCACCCCCGAATGAGCCAGCACGAAGGCGCCCGCGGTGGTGACGCCGAGCTTCAACAAGCTCCGCCGCGACATCAGAGAGCGGTAATGGGTGCCCGTTTGGGAGAACGGCCGCACGCCACGGGCAGCGCGGACGCTTTCCGCAGCGCGCAATGCCCGTACCGCCGAACCGACAGCCACGATCAGCAGCACCACGGCGACGATTCCCGCGACGATCATGCCTCACCCCCGACGTCCAGCGGCGCGGGCGGTATTCCGCCGCCCAGAACATCGGCCACCAGGGCGCCCACCGCCGGCGACGAGGTGAGTCCCGGAGAATCGATGCCGGTGAGTGCGACGAGTCCCTCCCGTTCACCGTCATAGCGCCGAATCCGGAAGTCTGCAAAGGGACCGGGGAATTCGAGCTTCGGCCGGATCCCGCTCATCACGGGATTCAGGTCTTCGGGTTCGAGCCAGGGCAGGAAACGTACGGCGCCTTCGTAGAAGGGTGTCAGCCGGAGTGGGTCGACGGCATAATCCTCGACCCCTCGCACGACCGGTTCGAAGTCGGGCCCAAGGCGCATCTGTCCGCCCAGGTCGAGGCAGACATGCACGCCGAGAGTGTCTTTGGCGCGGGGCGGAACAGGGTAAACGAGCCTGTTCACACGGCCGGCATGGCGCGGGTCGATGCTGAAGTAGTTGCCCTTCACCCAGGTCTGCCGCAGGCCTTCGGCGTCGACGTCGAGGCCGGTCATCGCCACCAGATCGTCGGCGTGCAGGCCGCCGCAGAGCACGAGGTGCGTCGAGGCGTGGGTCCAGGTTTCGTCGCCGCGGCGCGCGGTGACGAGCCAGGCGCCGTCGCGTCGTTCGAGGGCCGTGACCTCCGTGCCGGTCATCAGCAGGGCGCCGTGTTCGGCGGCACGGTCGGCGTAGGCACGAGCCGCACCTTCAGCATCGACGATTCCGGTCCGCGGCGACCACAATCCCGCGACAGCCTTCACGTCTGGTTCCATCGCAAGCAGTTGGTCGGCGTCGAGTCGGTTGAAGTCCTCCACGCCGTTGGCCAAACCCCGCGCAAGGATCGGATCGAGGCGCTCGGCCTCGTCGTCGTCCACGGCCACGATGAGCTTGCCGCACTCACGGTACGCCACACCAGCCTCGGCGCAGAATACCTTGAGCAGGCGTCGTCCGCGGACGCAGCAGTCGGCCTTGATCGATCCGGGGGGATAGTACATGCCGCCGTGGGCGACTTCGCTGTTGCGCGAGGTGACGCCGGCGCCCAGACGGGCTTCCTTCTCCAACAGGACGACCTCGAACCCGGCGCGCGCCGCCGCATCTGCAACGGCGCACCCGGTGATGCCTCCTCCGACGATGGTCGCCTCGACGGTGACCATCTCACCTCCTGCGGGCTGCTAGCTCTTGGACGCCACGTACGCTTCGAAGTCCGTCGACTTGTAGCTTCCCGAGGACACGTAGTCCAGCACGATCGTGAAGCAATCAGCCTCCACGAAGCCGGGCTGGTAGTCGATCACGATGGGTCTGCCGGTCGCTCGATGACTAGCCCAGGCCCTGAGGCCAGGGGTCATGACGGGGCGGGGGCGTCGAAAACTCCATACGAGCTCCGCCTACCGGATGGTCCAGCTCCAGACGCCACGCATGCAGGGCGATGCTGCGGTTGGCCAGAGGCTCCACGTCGCCGTACTTCTGATCCCCCAGAATGGGCAGTCCGATCTGGGCGAGCTGAGCACGGATCTGGTGCCTCCGACCCGTGATGGGCCGCACCCTCAACACGCTCTTATCCGTGCCGGCGCTCACGACTTCCCATTCGAGGCGGGCTTCCTTGGCCCCCTCGAACTGATAGTCCTCGATCGGGGTCTTGCGGTCGCGATCCCCGCGCTGGCCCATGAAGTGGACCAGCTCGCCGGACTGTTCGTAAGGACAGCCCTTCACGACGGCGAGGTAGGTCTTGCGTACCGTATTGTCTCGGAACTGAGCCGAAAGTCGACCGGCCGCCTTCGAGGTCCGAGCTAGAACCATCACTCCGGAAACCGGTCGGTCCAGTCTGTGCACCAGACCCAGGAAAACATTTCCGGGTTTATTGTATTTCTCGCGAATGTGCTCTTTGACAAGCTCAAGGAGCGACACGTGGTTCGTGTCGTCGCCCTGAGAAAGCAGCCCGGAGGGCTTTGCGACCACCAACAGGTGGTTGTCCTCGTGGAGGATCTTAATGCGTTGATTGGCCATAGTAGGAGCAAGATAGTACCGATTCGGCCGAATTGAAATGAAGGATCGATTGCACGCTACTGTGTTCAGGAATGCCCATCCTTGCCGATATCGAATATGATGCGCCGAAATCTGCACCATTTCATTCCAGGAGTTCCATGGATTCAGGACGCTGGGAGCGCCTCCAGGCCCTTTTCGACGAGATCGTCGAGTTGACGCCCACCCAAAGGGCGGATGCCTTGGCGCGCCTGTGTCCCGACGACGATGTCCTCCGCGATGAAGTCGCTGCCATGCTCGCCGCCGATGATGCCGACCCCGGTTTTCTCGAAGATTCAGTGGCTGAACTTGCCGGTCTCGATGGTCTGGAACTGCCTGTCGGCGCCTCGGTGGGACCCTACCGGATCATCCGCCTGCTCGGCGAAGGCGGCATGGGAATGGTCTATGAAGCCGAACGCGACGACGATCATTTTCAGCGCCGCGTGGCGCTGAAGGTCATCAAGAAGGGGATGGATACCCGGCGTGTCGTCAAGCGCTTCCGGGCTGAGCGTCAGATCCTCGCCTCTCTGGCCCATCCCAACGTCGCCCACCTCTTCGACGGGGGCCTGACCGACGACGGTTCGCCCTTTTTTGCCATGGAGCTGGTGGACGGCGCCCCCATCGACAGCTATTGCATCGATAACAACATCCCTCTGCCGCGTCGACTCGAACTGATGCGCGATGTCTGTTCCGCCGTGCAGCACGCTCACCAGAACCTTGTCGTGCACCGCGACCTGAAGCCCGGCAACGTCCTGGTGACCGCCGACGGCACCGTCAAACTGTTGGACTTCGGCATCGCCAAGCTCCTCGACGAATCCGGAGGTACGGACCTGCCGGCGACCGTCGAAGGACCGCGGCCCATGACGCCGGACTTCGCAAGCCCGGAACAGATCCGCGGTGAGCCCCTGACAACCGCAGCGGACATCTACTCCCTCGGCGTCCTGCTCCACGTCCTGCTGACCGATCGACGCCCCTACGATCTGACTAGCATCACATCCCACGAGCTGTACGCCGCCGTCGAGGCCCTCACACCGCCGCGGCCCAGCGACTCCGACGTTCCCTGGGCCTCCCGCCTGCGCGGCGACCTCGACGTCATCGTGCAGACCGCCATGCACACCGACGTCGCCCGGCGCTATCGATCAGCCGAGGCCCTCGCCCACGATCTCGAGCGTCATGCCGGCGGGCATCCCATCGCCGCTCGGCGCGACAGCATGGGCTACAGGACGAGCAAGTTCCTCCGCCGCAACAGGGTCGGGGTAGCCGTCCTGGCCGGCGTGTTCATCATGACCCTTGCCTTCGCCGTCGCCATGGGCCGGCAGGCTCACCTCATCAGTCACCAGTCTCAGGAGATCGCCACGGAGCGGGACCGGGCTGAGGAGATCACAGGCCTACTCGTAGACATGTTCGACATTTCCAACCCCTACGGAGAGCACGAAGCCAGCGGCGACACGATGATGGTCCGTGACTTCCTCCAGCTCAGCGGCGACCACATGCTCGAAGAGCTCGACGATCAGCCCGAACTCCGCGCCACCATGGCCCATCTCCTGGGACACCTCTCCGGGAATATGGGGCAGTACGAACGGGCCCATCGCCTCACGAGCCTGGGCCTTGAGTTGCGGCGAGTATTGTACGCCGGCGATCATCCGGACATCGCCACCAGCCTGGACTACCTCGGCACCATCCACCAAAAGATCGGCGAGACGGACGAGGCCGTCGGATACTTCCGCGAGTCCCTCGCGATGCGTCGTCGCCTCTACCCGTCGCCGCACCTGCTACTGGCCGAAAGCCTCAACAACATGTCCTGGGTTCTCGACGGCACTGGCGATGCCGAACAGATCGTGGGACTCGACACCGAAGCCCTGGCCATGCGCCGCACGCTTCTGGGCGACGACCATCCCGACGTGGCCCAGAGCCTCAACAACCTGGCCGTGACGTTCTACTTCGACGGCGACTTCGCCGCGGCCGAGCCCATGTACCGCGAGGCCTTGGCGATCCGGCGGCGCGCCTTCGGGCCCGATCACCCCTACGTGGCCAACACCATCAACAACCTCGCCCGTCTGCTGCGCGATACGGATCGCTACGCGGAAGCCGATACGCTCTTCGCCGCAGCCATCGACATCTGGGAGCGCGCGCTCGGCGTCGATCATCCCCGGATCTCCGCAGGACACTACAACCGCGCCCTGACGGCAGAACAGCTGGGGGATCTGCCCCGGGCGATCACGTCGATGACCCGCGCCCTGGACATCGACCGCACATCTCTGCCGGCCGGTCACCTCTATATCGGCGGCGACGCCCTGGAGCTGGGACGGCTGCTCCTGCTCGCCGACCGCGCCGCAGATGCCATCGACCCCCTCCGCGAAGCCCTGGCGATCTACGAAGCCCAGGACCAGCCCTCTGCTGAGGACGTCGCCCAGGCTCGGGATCTGTTGAGCCGGGCTCTCGCCGCAACGGAAGAGGGTGCCTCGTGAGCCGCGCCGAAGTCACCCGCCTGCTCCACCTCGGAGAACAAGGCGACATCAGCGCCGTGGACGAACTGCTGCCCCTCGTTTACGACGAACTGCGCGCCTTGGCCCGCAGGGTGCTCAGCAACGAAGCCCGCCAGCCGACCTTGGCCACCGTCGACCTGGTCCATGAGGCCTATCTCAAGCTCGTCGATCAGACCCGCGTGTCGTGGCAGGGACGCGGCCATTTCATGGCCGTGGCGGCCATGGCTATGCGCCGCATCGTCGTGGACCGTGCACGCAAACGCAAACGCATCAAACGAGGCGGCGACGGCCAGCACGTCCAGTTCGACGAAAACATCGACGCCTTGTCCGAGGACAAGGCCGAAGAGGTGATCCTCATCGACCTGACCCTCCATAGGCTTGCCGAGATCGACGATCGTGCGGCCCGCATCGTGGAGTGCCGCTACTTCGCCGGCCTGTCGGTGGAAGAGACGGCCAGCGCCCTGGGCTGTTCTCCGGTCACGGTCAAACGCTCCTGGAGAGCGGCTAAATCGTGGCTACGGAAAGAGTTGGATAGGGCCAGCTGAAGAATCCCACCTTCTTCCCGAAAACAATGATCCCGACTCCCTGAATACCACGCGTCTCCTGGTACCTCCATCAGGGGCGGCCGGCGTTTTCGGGGGTTTGCGCCGGCCTCCCCTACCCACACACTCCTGCCGTGACATCCTGCCGTCGACGCGATATGATACGCGGCGTCATTGATCTCAGCGTCCCGCGCCCCCCCCTACCCGCGGCCGACGTTCCCCTGATTCCCAACTGCGAGGTCGGAAACCCATGACCAAGACCATCACCCTCTTGCTCGTCACAGCTGCCTTGCTGGTCGGCTGCAACGGGTCTCAGAACCAGGAGACCATGAACTTCGAATACCCCGTAGCGCACAAGGGCGACGTAGTCGACGACTACCACGGCACACAGGTGGCCGACCCCTATCGCTGGCTCGAGGATCCGGACAGCGACGACACCTGCGCCTGGGTCGCAGCCCAAAACGAGATTACCTACCCGTATCTAGCCTCGCTCCCCGCACGCGACAGAATCGAGAAACGCCTGACCGAACTGTGGGACTACCCCAAGTACGGCGCCCCCTTCGAACGCGGCGGCCGCTACTTCTTCTCCAAGAACGACGGTCTGCAGAACCAGTCGGTGATCTACGTGCAGGAGAGTCTCGACGCCGAACCCCGCGTCCTGTTCGACCCCAACACCTTGAGTGAAGACGGCACCATCGCCCTGGGCGGCATGAGCATCAGCGACGACGGCAAGCGCATGGCCTGGGCCACCAACATCAGCGGCTCCGACTGGCGCACCTGGTACGTCCGCAATATCGACACCGGAGAAGATCTGGGCGACAAGGTGGAGTGGAGCAAGTTCTCCGGAGCAAGCTGGGACGAGAAGGGTGAAGGCTTCTACTACAGCCGCTACGACACGCCGGTCGAGGGATCCGAGCTCGAAGACGCCAACTATTTCCAGAAGCTCTGCTACCACAAGGTCGGCACGCCCCAGAGCGACGACGTGCTTGTATACGAGCGCTCCGACGAGAAGGAATGGGGCTTCGGCGGCGGCGTGACCGAGAGCGGCGATTATCTGCTGATCTCGGTCTGGAAGGGCACCTCGCCCATGAACCTGTTCTTCTACAAGAGCCTACGCGATCCGAAGGCGCCGGTCGTCGAACTGATCAACGAGTTCGAAGCCGACTACTCCTTCGTGGGCCACGACGGCGGCGTGTTCTACATGACCACCGACCTCGACGCCCCGCGCAAGAAGCTCATCGCCATCGACACCGCGGCTCCCGCCAAGTCGAACTGGAAGACCCTCGTGCCCGAATCGGACATCACGCTCCAGGGCATGGGCATGATCAACGGCGACGAGTTCGTGGGCTCGTACATGAAGGACGCCCACGACGTCGTCTACCGCTTCGACATCCACGGCAACAGGATCGGCGAGCTGGCCCTGCCGGGCATCGGCTCGGTCGGAGGCGTCGGCGGCGAGCGCACCGACACCGAGACGTTCTATACGTTCACGTCGTTCCTCTACCCGCCGACGATCTTCAAGTACGACTTCAAGACGGGCGTGAGCAGCGTCTTCCGCGAGCCGGAAATCGACATCGACCTGAGCGGCTATGTCACCGACCAGGTGTTCTATCCGTCCAAGGACGGCACGTTGATCCCCATGTTCATCGTCCACAAGAAGGGCATCGCTCTGGACGGCACCAACCCCACGCTGCTCTACGGCTACGGCGGCTTCAACGTGTCCCTCACCCCGTACTTCTCGATATCGCGCCTGGCCTGGGTGGAGATGGGCGGCGTATTCGCCCTGGCGAATCTGCGCGGCGGCGGCGAGTACGGCGAGGATTGGCACCAGGGCGGCATGCTCAAGAACAAGCAGAACGTCTTCGACGACTTCATCGCCGGCGGCGAATACCTGATCGCCGAGGGCTACACCAGCAAGGCCAAGCTGGCCTGTCAGGGCGGCAGCAACGGCGGCACCCTGGTGGGCGCCGTGGTGAACCAGCGGCCCGACCTCTGGGCCGCCGCCATGCCGGCCGTCGGCGTGATGGACATGCTGCGCTTCCACCTGTTCACCATCGGCTGGGCCTGGGTCAGCGACTACGGCAGCAGCGAGGATCCGGACATGTTCCCCACGCTGTACTCGTACTCGCCCTACCACAACCTGACCGACGGCACCGAGTACCCCGCGGTGCTGATCACCACCGCCGACCACGACGACCGCGTGGTACCGGGTCACAGCTTCAAGTACGCGGCCCGTATCCAGGAAGCCCAGGGCGGCAAGAACCCCGTGCTGGTCCGCATCGAAACCAAGGCCGGTCACGGCGGCGGCAAGCCGACCTCGAAGATCATCGAGGAAGTGGCGGACGAGTGGGCGTTCCTGTGGAAGCATCTGGGAATGAAATGACCCGGTGTGTTCGTTGAGACCACGAAGGGCTCCCTGACGGGAGCCCTTCGTCCTCCCATCCTTCAGCGTGTCGTCCATTCCATTGTTTCGAGGTGCTGACGGAGATGACCCGCAGTGCGGAAACGACTAAGGATCAGACCCCTTTTCAACCCCCGGCAGATCTCCTTCACTTCGTCCGGCTGTTTGGCGTACCGCATCGGGCCACCGACCATCTCATGGAACATGTGCACAAGATTGACGACATCCTCTTGGATATTCGCCGCACTGGGTTTGCCCCACTGGAACATGTCCACGAGCTTCACGTCGAAGCCCAAGCCGCGCCTCTGGACCAGCACGTTGTCCGAATGCAGATCACCGTGGTACTCACCTTGGTCGTGAATGACTTCGATCCCGTCGACCAGGGCGTGAAGCAGATGCATGGCCTCAAACGGCTGCAGGCGGCCTCCCGGCTGGCGTCGCACAAAGGCGCTGAGCAACTCTCCTTCGACGAACTCGGAGACCAGGATCGTCATCCGTTCACCCTCGAGCTCGATCCGCTCCTGGTTGTGATACTGGATCAGGATCGGGCAGTGGCGCAGCTTGTGCAGTTTCTTGGCGTAGAAGCGCACCGACCTGTTGCGCGGATTTCGATTCGGGAAGAAGATCTTGGCCGAACGCTCGATGCCCGTGGACGTTTCGCGTACGAGATAGACCTCCCCCTCCCAACCCGCACCGAGGCGTGAGATCACGCGATACTTGTCCGCCAGGATAAGGTCAGCATGCAGATCGAAAGTCATGCGTTTCACAGCGTCGCCTCCAGAGTGAGCTCGATCTCATCTGCGGTTTCCAGATCCCTCAACTCAGCCCTCTCCCGCAACTTATCGATCATGATGCGTCGCTTCTGGGCCGTTTCGTTCTGGCCGAATTTGACCTTGGCTGTCCAGGCACCCGACACGCGGAACACGGCCACGCCGGCCAGGGCCTTGGCGTAGACCGGATCGGAAGCACGGATGGGATCGTGGCCGCCTTCAGGCTGGTACTTTTCCATCAGGGCCTGCAGGGCTTCCGCCTTTTCAGCGAGATCGTCCACCAGATCGCAGCGACCGCGGATCTCCACCGACTTGCAGAAATGGGTCGCAGGGCAGGCATAGCGCGGGGGCGTACCGTCGGTGGTGATCAAACCCAATTCCCCGATCTCGGCACCGAGGGCGACCTCGTCGAAAACCGCAGCATCGGTTGAAGACAGTTCATGACGACGCAAAGGTATCTCCTGCAGCAGACGGTGATGAGCAACGGCGCTCCATCTCGAGGAGCATGAGGGTATCCGGTGTGGGAATCTCGATCTCGTCGTAGAACTCGGCTCGGTCGATCAGCTCGGCCGCCATCAGCACTGCCGCCGCGTAGCTGAAGACTCCGGCACCCTGCACCGCCAACACTCCCAAGCCGCCGCCCAGCAGACCGCAGCGCAGCATGGTCGCCGCCGGGCGCGTCGACAGCCCGAGGGATGTGCGGCGACGCTTGCGGTCAAGATACAGCCCGATCTTACCGGCCGCGATAAGCCAAAGCAACGGCCAGTGGAGGGCGAACAGCGCCCCGAAGAACAGACCGGTCTCGAGCACGGCCGCGCTGTGCTGCAGCCGCACGCCGCGGATGCGGCCCGGGCGATAGACGGCGTCCACGGTCCACAGCAGCACGAATCCGAGTACGCCGACGACTGTTCCTGTCAAAGACGACGCCGACGCCCGCCAGACCCATATCGCAGCGGTCATCATGAAGGCCCCAGCCAGGACAATTTCACGACTGAGCCGGGAGCTGCCGATATGAATGATCGCCCGCCACGCTCGCTCCCGTCGCCCCAGATGAGCCGCACTGAGCAGCAGACCCCCACCGCCGGCGCCGATGATCAGCCACCATGGCGGTCTCATACCGCCGCACACTCCGGCGACGGTCCAGCCAACGAGCAAGGCGAGCAGCCAGGTGAACAGGACCAGCGGCCATTCGTGGACCACGCCGATGTGCGGCGTGAGACGGCTCCACAGCGTACGCCAGGGCGGCATGGCCGGCGGGTGCGTGCATTCCGGAACACGACGCCGATCGTGCAGATCTGTGATCACCACGGCAGGGCGGGCGCCGGCATCGGCGAATCCCGGCACCGAGGGATGCGGCGTCCAGGCCGCCGGTTCGATCACGGCCCAGGACAGGGCCCCGGTCGGGCAGCTCTCGGTGCAGGCCGGACCCCGCCCCAGGTGTTGCCGGTCGACGCAGAACGTGCACTTGGTCATCACGCCGCGAGACTCATCGAAGGTCGGAGCGTCGTAGGGGCACACCCAGGCACAGTAACGGCAGCCCACGCATGCGTCGGCGTCGATGAGTACTGCGCCCGTGCCAGCGTCGCGCCCGTAAGCACCTGAGGGGCACTGCTCCCTACAGGGCGCCGCATCGCAGTGGTTGCAGGCCAGCGAGAGATGGGCCAGCTCCACGCCGGCGACGTGCAATGGATTGAAGGTGCGGACCCGCCGCCAACCCAGGCCAGCGGTGGTGCCGTTGGCGATCTCGCAGGCCAGTTCGCAAGCCTGGCAGCCGGTGCAGCGATTCACATCGAAGAGGAAGGAGGGTCGAGCGACCGTCACAGCGCCTCCGATCGATCCAAGCGCTCGGCTTGAACAAGGTTGTCGTGGAAAGCCGCACCGTGGGCCATGTCCGTTTCCCGGCCTTCCGAGGTCAGATTCACCAGACCGCCCTGCGCCCCCCACCAGCCGTTGGTCACAGCCACGCACCCGCGACGGATGCCGGCGTCGACCACGGCGCTGACCGTCAACTCGCCGCGGTCATTGAACAGACGGACCCAGTCGTCGGGGGCGATGCCCCGGTCGGCGGCATCGTCGGGGTGGATCTGTACAAAGGGGCCTGGATCGCGGGCAGCGATCAGCGACAGGTTCCCGAACTGGGAGTGGATGCGGTTCTTGGTGTTGGGCGTCATCATCTGCAAAGGCGTCGCAGGATCAGCACCGGAACCGACCGAAGAGATCTCCGGCAAGGCAACGCGTGGCAGCGGATCCACTCCCCAGCGCCGCGCTGCTTCCTCTGAACGGAGTTCGATGCGGCCGCTCGGCGTCGGGAACACACGGTCGGCGAAGGCCACCGCCTCACTCCCCGGTGCGCGCACCGGGCCGGAGTCGAAATCCGCGAGAGTCAGGCCGAGGGGGGCGAGCTTCCGCTCGAGCCAACAACGTACCGCCGTGTCGTCGGGACCGGGGATCTCGTCGTCGAGGCCGGGACCGTCGCAGCCCAGGCGAGTGGCCAGAGCACGGTAGATCTCTGTCTCGGGCCGCACCTCCCCCTCCGGTTCCAGTGCCTTGCGCCGCAGCTGCAGGTAGGGGTGCCAGTAGGCGCCGATCACGTCGGTCTGTTCGAACATGGACTTTGCCGGCAGGATCAGGTCGGCGGCACGGGCGGTGTCGGTCATGAACTGTTCGACGACCACCGTGAACTCCAGACCGGCGAAGGCCTCCCGGACACGCCCGGTCTCCGGCTGCTGGGCCAGAGGGTTGCCGCGCTCGACCCAGGCGGCGCGCACCGGCGGGTCCGTCAGCGCCGGCAGGTCCCGCCCCAGTCGTGAGGTGGACACGCCCACGCGCACGACGCCGTCGTCCTGGTCGGGAGGCAGGAAATCGAAGGGTGACCGCGTCCCGAACACCTGGGTCGCCAAGTTGGCGTACACCCAGCCGCCTCCCGAAACACCGATGTTGCCCGTGATCACCGGCAACGAGATCAGGGCCCGCATGGTCTGGCCGCTGTTGCTGTAGCGCTGCATGCCGAACCCGGCGCAGAGCGTGGCGGGACGGGTGACGGCCCACAGCTCGGCGAAACGCTCGATGGCGCCGCGCTGCACGTCGCAGATCCGCGCCGCCTCGTCCACCGACAGCTCGTGGACCAGGGCGTCGAACTCCTCGAACCCCAGCACGTGGTCGCGCACGAACTCGTGCTGCACACCGCCGTGATCGATCAATAGCCTGGCCACGGCCAGGGCCAACACACCATCGGTGCCGGGCCGCGGCTGGATCAGCAGTTCTGCGCGCTCCGAAGTCTGGGTCCGGCGAGGATCCACGACCACCAGCCGGGCGCCGGCGTCGAGGGCCTGGTCTACGAAGCACATCTGGTGGATGTTGGTCTCGGCGGCGTTCTTGCCCCACATCACGATCAGGCGGGCATGGGCCAGGTCGTCTGGATCGTTATGGATGTTGTCGCCCAGGGTCAGGCGCGTGGCCTCGAGGCCGGCGGGCCAACAGAGGTCGCCGTAGGTCGTCGTGCATCCCCCGAAGCGGCGCCAGAACGCCTCGCCGCAACCGTTGAGCAGGCCCTTCGTGCCGCTGGCCGCGTAATACAGCACGGCTTGCGGACCGAAGCGCTCACGGATGTCCCCGAAGCGGCGAGCCGCCTCGTCCAGGGCCTCGTCCCAGCTGATCGGCGCGAAGCCGCCGTCGTCTTGACGGCGCAGCGGCGTGAGGATGCGGTCGGGGTGATGCTGACGCTCGACATAGCTCAGCCCCTTGAGGCAGGGACCTTCGGCCGTGGCGGGGTTGCGCGGGTCTGGTTCGACGGCGACGAGCCGTCCGTCCTCGACGACCGCACCGAAGGCGCACGTGCTGTAACAGTTGCGGGGACAGGCGGTGGCAATGACTGGCACGGCGCTCCTCTCTGGGTTCGAGGGGATTCTCCGCGCCCGGCCCACCGCCGTCAAGCCCGTCGCGCATGAAGAACGGGCGCCCCATGGGGAGCGCCCGTCCCGTCAACCGGCTGGTCGACGTCTTGACCTAGGCGTGGGTCGTGGCCCTGCCCGGGCACTCGGCTTCGATGGCCGGGGCGATGCCCTTGCCTGCGTAGGCCTTGTCCCACTGGGCCGCGAACTCGGAGGCCAGCTTCTTGGCCCGCTCCGCATAGGCGGCCTTGTCGCTCCAGGTGTTCTCCGGCCAGAGCAGCGACGCATCGTCGACGCCCGGGCAGGTCTTCGGCACCAGCACCTTGAAGTAGGGATCCTTGACGTACTCGACGTCGGCCAGCGAACCGTTGATGGCCGCGTTGCACATCGCGCGGGTCAGCATGATGTCCATGCGGGCGCCGACGCCGTAGGGGCCGCCGCTCCAGCCGGTGTTGACCAGGTAGACCTGGGTGCCGTGCTCGTCGAGCTTCTTGCCCAGCAGGTCGGCGTAGTCGTCCGGGTTGCGGGGCATGAAGGGCGCGCCGAAGAAACGCGAAAACGCGCTCTTGGGCTCGGTCACGCCGGTCTCGGTGCCGGCCAGTTTGCTGGTGTAGCCCATGATGAACCACAGCATGGCCTGCTCGCGGGTCAGCTTGCTGACCGGGGGCAGCACGCCGTTGGCGTCGGCCGTCAAGAACAGGATCGTCTTGGGGTGACCACCGGTGGAGCTGGGCTTGATGTTCGTCAGGAACTCCAGAGGGTAGCTGCCGCGGCTGTTCGGCGTGAAACGCTCGTCGTACAGATCGAACTCGCCGTTGGGATACATCATCGCGTTCTCGATGATGGCGCCGTGCTCCTTCCAGGGCTTCTTCTCGAAGCAGGCCTTGAAGATCTCCGGCTCCTTCTTCGGGTTCAGGTCGATCAGCTTGGCGTAGCAGCCGTTCTCGAAGTTGGCGGTGCCGGTGTCGCTCCAGCCGTGTTCGTCGTCGCCCAGCAGGGCACGCGAGGCGTCGGCCGACAGGGTCGTCTTGCCGGTGCCGCTCAGGCCGAGCAGCAGGGCGATGTCGCCCTCGGCGCCCTCGTTGGCCGAACAGTGGATGGGCAGGATGCCCTCGGCGGGCAGCAGATAGTTCATCACGGTGAAGAGCATCTTCTTGCAGCTGCCGCAGTAGGCCGAACCGAAAACAACGCCAATGCGTCGGTCGAAATCGGTGGCGATGACCATGGTGCTGGTGCCGCCGATACGGGGATCGACGCGCAGGCGGCCTTCGTACCGCTTCGGGTCGAGCTTCTGGTCGGGGCAGACCAACAGCGTGAAGGGTTTGTCGGCGAAGATACTGTTCTCGATGCCGTCGGGACGGGGACGGAACATGTTGTCGAGGAAGAGCACGTTGAGCGCCTTGTTGGCGATCGTCGTGACCGGCAGGGCGTAGGCGGCGTCGGCGCCGACGACGCGATCGCTGGCGTAGACGGAGGCGCTGGCGCCCAGGGTTGCGAGAGCGTCGTCCACGAGCATGTCGAAGGTCTCGGGATCGACGGGAATGTTGTTGGCGGCGGACCAGTCGATGGTCGCCTCGCTCTCGGGACGTTTGACGACGATGGTGTCCAGCGGACTGCGGCCGGTGGACTCGGGACGGGTCCACGTCACCAGAGCACCGTTCTTGCTCGCGAAGGCTTCACCGTTGTCGACGCAGGCCTGGATGAGGTCCGCACGGGAGCTGTTGCGGCTGACGTTGCCACCGGACAGCACTTTTTCGAGACGATCCTGGATGCTCATCGTCCTTACTCCTCGTGATGGTCAAAATAACATGCACACGGCTGTGATCGAAAACACAGCCTCCGGCCACGGCAAACCTAACGCCGCCACAGAGCCGAAACAAGTAGCTTTTGGTGTCTGGAAGGGCCTCAAGGATACGTTTTCAGTCGGATATCTTCGTTCGATACGTCCCCCACACCACCGCCAGCAACACGACGGTGGCTCCGGGGGCAAAACGGACGAGATCGATGGATTCACCGAACAGGAGCCACGCCGCGGCGACTCCCAGGGGAATCTTGAGATTGTTCATGACCGCCACGGTCGCCGCCGATACACGCACCGCGCCGCGGTTCCACAACCAGAACCCCACGCCGGTCGGCAGCAGCCCCAGATAGAGCAGAGCCCACAAAGCGCGCCGATCGAATCCCTGAGAGACGGTCGCGCCGGCCAGAGCCGCGACGATTCCGGCCAGCACCGCGGCGCCCAGATACATCCAGGCCAGGAAGCCCGCATCGGCCGCCCCCGCCCTACTATTCCGACGCCAACGCCGGTAGGCTACCTGCCCCGCCGCGAAACACAGATTCGCCCCCTGCAGCAGGGCGACGCCGCGCCAGGCATCGCGACCAGGCAACCCGTTCCACACGATCCAGGCTCCCCCAGCCGCCGCCAACGCCGCGGCGATCAGTCCGCGCCGCGACCGGCGTCGGGCCGCCAGGTCTTCGAGCCCGATGACGTACAAGGGCGTGACCACGGTGAACAGGGCCACCGCATGGCCGCTCAACGTGGCGTAGGAGGCGATGTACAGCACGTACATCAAGCCGAACTGGACCGCACCCAACGCCATCAAGCCCAGGCGCTCCCAACGGTCGAGAACAGCACGTCCGAGCCAGGGCGCAAAAACCAGGGCGGCGAGGGCGAGTCGGATCGTCGCCACGATGCGGGGATCGTAGCCGGAGAGAGTGTCCTTGATCAGCCCGAACGATACGGACCAGAGCAGCGAAGCGAGCAGCAGCGACGCCATTTCAGAACTGACGCTCGTCGGCGTCGGCTGAGCGGGCCTGCGGCAAATCGACCCAGTGGGTCGCGCGACGCTTCGAGCGACGGTCCAGGGCCAGACGATCGCGCCCGACCAGACGCATGAGCAATCCGACGGGTGTCAACACCAGGTAGTAGACGACCGCCAGCACCACCCGGCTGACGATGTTGCCCATGACGAACGCGATGCCCATCCAGGCCAGATATCCGGGACGGGCCACCGACGTGCCGGTGAGCCCGAGCCCTCCGATCACCACGCCGACGACGGCAAGAACACGCGCCGCCGACGTCCAGCCCTTCCCCCATTGGAGACCGGCGGCAATGAGCAGCGAACCGATGATCACCGTGCGGCCGAAGCGGCGCAGGGCCGGGCCGTCGGGATGCCAGTCGATCTGAACGATGGACATGCCGTCTCCTAGAACAAGGTGTAGATGAACGGCGCAGCGCCGGTGCCGCCGAGGATCACGAGCACGGCCACGAGCAGCAGCACGATCACGATGGGCGCCAGCCACCAGGCCTTGTTGCGCCACATGAACAGCCACAGCTCCCTGAGTAGTCCGAATCTCTGCACTGTCATTCCCCCGATCAGTCGAGCTTGAACTGGCTCTTGTAGGCTTCGGCTCCCGGCAGGGGCGTCTGGTCCTCCTTGAGCAGCAGATGATTCTCGAGCACGAGTGCGTCCATCTCCGTGAACATGAAGCACTGCCAAGCGTCTTCGGGCGTGCAGACGATGGGTTCGCCACGCACGTTGAACGACGTGTTCACGACCACGCCGCATCCGGTCCGGTCCTCGAAGGCCTTGATCAGGCGATGATACCGCGGCGATGTTTCATGATGCACCGACTGCACTCTGGCCGAATAGTCCACGTGGGTCACGGCCGGAATATCAGACCTGACGACGTTCAACTTTTCGATGCCGAAGAACGAGCATTCCTCGGCCGTCATCGCCTGACGACGCTCCGCCTGCACGTCGGCCACGAGCAGCATGTAGGGACTCGGTACGTCGAGTTCGAAGTAGTCGCCGATCCGTTCCTCGAGGCACGACGGCGCGAAGGGGCGGAAGGACTCGCGGTACTTGATCTTCAGATTCATGGTCCGCTGCATCGCCGTGTTGCGGGGATCGCCCAGGATGCTGCGATGACCCAGGGCCCGCGGTCCGAACTCCATGCGTCCGTACATGTGCCCCACGACCTTGCCTTCATCCAGCAGCTCGGCCACGCGGCGGGCCAGCTCGTCTTCGTCGGGAATGCACGTCGCCACCGCTCCCGCCGCGGCCACGAACGACGCCACGGCCTGGTCGCCGGCGGCGGGGCCGAGGTACGATCCCGTCTGGGAGTCGGGCTCGACGGATGTACGGCCGTTGCCCAGCATCTTGTGCCAGCCCAGCAGGGCAGCGCCGAGAGCCCCGCCCGCATCGCCGGCGGCGGGCTGGATCCAGATCCTCTCGAAGGGTCCCTCACGCAGCACGCGTCCGTTGCCCACGCAGTTCAGGGCCACGCCACCGGCCAGACAAAGGTTGGCCTGTCCGGTCTCGGCGTGCACATGGCGGGCGATGCGCAGCATGATCTCCTCGGCCAGAGCCTGAACACTCGCCGCGAGATCCATCTCCTTCTGGGTGAGCGCACTTTCGGGCGGCCGCGGCGGTCCCCCCAGAAGGTCGTGGAACCGCGGGCTCGTCATGGTCAATCCCTGGCAATAATTGAAGTACGACTGGTCCAGCCAGAACGAGCCGTCTTCGCGCAGGTCGATCACATGCTCCAGCAGAAGGTCCAGGTACCTGGGTTCGCCGTACGGCGCCAGACCCATGACCTTGTATTCGCCTGAGTTCACACGGAAACCGGTGTAATAGGTCAGAGCGCTGTAAAGGAGACCGAGGGAATGGGGAAAACGGATTTCCTGCCGCAGGGAAACTTCGGCGCCCAGGCCCGTACCCCAAGTCGTCGTCGACCACTCCCCCACGCCGTCGAGGGTCACGATGGCGGCCTCTTCGAAGGGCGACGCCAGAAACGCACTCGCAGCATGGGATTCGTGATGAGTCGCAAAATGGATCGGCCCTTTGTAGCCGACCAGACCTGAACGGATTTCCTGGGGTATGAACAGCTTTGTCCGCAACCACTGGGGCATGGCCTGCAGGAAGGAACGGAAGCCCAGCGGGGCGAAGGCCAGATAGGTTTCCAGGAGCCGTTCGAATTTCAGCAACGGCTTTTCATAGAAGACCACCAGATCGAGATCAGCCGCGCTCAGTCCCGCTTCGGCTAGGCAGGCTTCGATGGCCAGCGTGGGGAACCGAGCGTCGTGCTTCACCCGCGTGAAGCGCTCCTCCTGGCAGGCCGCCACGATGCACCCGTCCACCACCAGCGCCGCAGCACTGTCGTGATACCAGGCGGATATCCCCAAGACAGCAGTCATCGACGACCTCCCACACGATCCTGCGCCGCGCGGATCTCTTCGGTCAGCGGCGGCAACTTCATGATGGAAGCCGCAAGCACTTGGCGGTTGCTGCGAGCTTCCTGGAACGACGGATCGAGAGTCAGAGCCCTCCCGAGATACCGGTCCGCATCCCGATAACGAGTCATGGCCGCGGCGGCTTCGTCGGCGGCGAGAACACTGTCGCCGCGGGCGAGGGCGGCTTGGGCCAGCGCGGTGTTCGTTTCTCCCGCAAGCAAGGCCGCTGTCCCGATGTTCGCCGCCGAGCGATAGGCCCTGGTCACCAGGGCCAGAGCTTCCTGGTGGGAGGCCGCAGCGGTATCGAGAGCCGCCTGGGTTTGAATCGTCCTCCGCTTGGCACCTACGATATCGCCACCGGCGATGTCGCGCTGCAGCAAGGCCAACCCCTGTTGACCGCGCATGAGATTGAGCACACCGAGTCGCTCATGAGCGTCCGCGAAGGTGGGATCGAGTGCGATGGCCCGCTGCAGCAGTCGTTCCACCGCATCCAGATCCGGGGCCACGCCCACGGGGGACTTCTGGACGATGAGTGCCTCGTTGAAGGCGTCTTCGGCGTTCCAGCGGGTGTCGTCGAAGCCCAACCAATCCACGTTCACGATCACAGCGGCCGCGATCAGCACCACGACGGGTCCCACGGCACTGCGTAAGTCTCCCCCACGCAGACGCCGTCCGACCTCCACCACACCCGCCGCCGCGAACAACGCCAGCAGAGGCAGCAGGGGCAGACGGAACCTGGCATTGACGAAGAAAGGCAGCACCGATGCGGCCTGGACGCCCGTCGCGAGCAGCAGCAAGCCCGTGCCCGGTCTTCGGCCCGCCCAGACAAGTCCCACCATCGCGAACGGCAACAGGAGCCAGGTTCCGGGCCACCATCGGCTCAACAGACCCACGCCGTGTTCCCGCGCCAGCCAGGCAGCACCGATGTTGTTGCGCGTCTCCCAGCCGCTGACCAGGACCAGCACCTTGCGCCCGAAGAGTTCCAGGGTGCGGCCCGGATGGTCCTTCATCCAACCCAGCGCCACCTTGGTCAAATGGCGGGACGAAGCGGCTGGCGAAGCTGCACCCGCCTCGCGGCAGGTGAGCTGAAGATCGTCCCAACGCAGACCCACCGGTATGGCCGACACGCCGTCGGCGCCGTCATGATGTCCGGTCACGAGGTTGGCGCCGAAGTTGGCGCTGATCAGCACCGGCTCGCCGCTCACCGACAGATTGCGCACCGTCACCGGCAGAATCGCCACCGCGGCGGCCGCCAGAACGGCGGCGGCGCGGACCAGGCGTCGGGGACGACGGGCCGAGGCGTCCCAGGCCGCCCACACGCCGACCACCAGGATCAGCAGCATGAGGTTCGGCCGTCCGAGTGCAGCGATGCCGAGAACGAGACCGGCCTGGATCAATCGAGCCGTGGTCGCCTCCCCGGCACCTTCGCCCTTGGCCGGCAGCAGGCGCTCCAAGGCGAGAAGAGTCAGCAGAGTTGTCCAGCTCTCGGCCAGCAGCTGCGCCTCGAAGAAGGGCAGCATCGGCAGCAGGCCGGTGGCCACGGCGGCGCCGAGCCCCACGGCTCGCCCGAACACGCGGCGACCGATCATCAGCACGAGCAGGCACGTCACCACGCCCGCGATCATCTGCAGGGCATAGGCCGCCGTCGGACTCTCTCCGAATACGCCGTAGATCCCGGCGAGCAGATACGGATACAGCGGCGGTTTGAAAAACACATCCACGGCGCCTGGGAAAGTCGTTCCATGAGCGATGGCCCGGGCCCAGATGTCGAACGTCGAGGCGTCGACGACGGGTGAGGCGAAGAACGGTGTTCGGGAAAGCTGCAGCCAGGCCGCTACACGCATCGCAGCCGCCGCCAGAACGACCAGTGCCGGATCCCGCCACCCATTCTTGGAGACGACTCGGGCTCGTCGACTCATGGAGCCTCCTGTTGGCGAGCGGCGGAGGACACGGCGAGTCGAGCCGCACTCAGCAGACGCGGCGGAATGGTGCCGTCGGCGCCCTCGCCCTCCCGGATCAGTATCGCCAAGGCGGCTCCCATGGCACGGTGGGCATCGTCGGTGAGATGGATGCCGTCCCGATGAAGCAGCGGCACACGGCGGCCGAGATTGTCGAAAAGGCGGTCCGCCGACAACACGGCAACGTCGGGTTCACCCACGAACGAGCGTACGACGTCGAGGTATCGACCATGGAGTTCGCTGATGTCGTCGGCCACATTCAAATACCCCGTCTGCACCAACCGCAGGCGGGCCTCACTCGTGAACTGATGGGGCGCCGCGACCAACACCACGCGCCCGCCCGCACCTCGCACCTCGCCGACGATGGCCTGCAGGTTCTCGCGGTATGCATCGACAGGAACACGGAACGGCGCCACGTCGGGCCGACGTTGGACGAGCGTGAGGAGCCGCAGGCCTGAACGAGACTGGGATGCCGCGTAATCGCGGTCGGTCATGCCGGTGGCGCGCCAGTGATCGTTCCACCCGAAGTAGACGACCACCACGGCGGGCTTCAGCTCGAGCAGCTGGGTCCGCAGCCAGACAAGTCCCTGGTACGTGGTGTAACCCGGTACACTGGCATTGAACACCTGCATGCCGTCGGCGGCCACACGCTCCTGCAGCGTGGCCGAGTAGGGCAGCTCGCTCACCGAAAGCCTGGAGCAGGAATCGCCGAGTACGAGCACGCGGGCCTGATCGTCTGACTCCGGCAGGGGATGGTCGGGATGCACGGCGTTGATGGCCCGGTCCGTCGGCCCCTCGGTGACCGGCAGCTTCCAGAACAGGTCCGCGTCGGGCAGGAAACGGCCCTGCTCGAGAGCAGACCGGGTGTTCATCCCAAAACTCAGCTCCGGCGTGACCACGCCGAATCCCGTGAGCCGCAGCAGAAGCTCGGCCAACACGAGCGCCGCTGTGATGCCCGCGAGCAGCAGAGGGATCTTCCTGAAGGAGTTGGGCACGGAGTCCTCCCGGACACGGTCGGCGAATGGACATGAAGTACGAAGTCTAGAGATCTCTCAGAGCGGCGTCAATCCCGGCTCCCGCCGGCGCCTCTTCGGCGGACCAAAAGCCAGAGAAAGAACGGTCCGCCCAACAACGCGGTCACCACGCCGACCGGGATCTCAGACGGCGCCACGACCGATCTCGCCAGTAGATCGGAAAGCGCCAAGAACGATCCACCGAACATGAGAGTGGCCGGCCCCAGCCAGCGGTGATCGGCGCCCACGAGAAGTCGGCAGATATGCGGCGCCATCATACCTACGAAACCGATGGGCCCGCACACCGATACCACGCCGCCCACCATCAGACTCGTCGCGAAGAAAAGCATGGCCCGAGTGCGCTGCGCGTCGACGCCGCGGCTCACCGCGAACTCCTCGCCCACCGCCATCAGGTTCAAATCGCGGTGGAGCAGCAGACCCAGTCCGCCGCCCAGCACCACGAATGGCAGCAACAGATACACCGACTCAGGCCCGACCACATCGAGCCTCCCCATGAGCCAGCGCAGGATATTGAACGACTGTGCGGCGTCGGAGGTGTAGTGCACGAAGAGCAGCATGCTCGACAACGTGAAGTTCACCGCGACGCCGGCCAGCAGCATCGTACCGCCCGATGCATCGGGCCGCGCCCGCGCCAAAGCGGACACCAACCCCACGGCGGCCAGGGCGCCGACGAATGCGGCCAGGGTCAATCCGTCGAACCAGCCCAAGGAGAATGCGATGCCCAGCCGCAGGTAGAGAGTAGCACCCAGGGCTGCCCCGCTCGAAACACCCAGCGTGAACGGCGTGGCCAGTTCGTTGCGGAACAGGGCCTGGAAGATCATGCCGCCGATGGCCAGCGCTACGCCTGCTATGAAGGCCAAGGCGACTCGTGGAACACGCAAGCGCCAGAAGATCTCTGTCTCATCGATGGATCCCGACGCCCCGGCGTGCCAGCCGAGAGCGTCGCCCGGCGAGATTGTCTTCATACCCCAGAACGGTGTGAGCACCAGCACCGCGGCAGCCAGGGCGAACAGACCCAGCATGATCATGCTGCGCTTCATTCCCCGCACCTCCCCGGCAGGATCATGGGCTGTCCCGTCACGGGATGCTCTCCCAACAGAAAACTGCGGTCGTACAAACGCTTCAGCACGTCCTCATCGAGGAACTTGTCGGGCGGACCGAAGAATGCGGTGCGGCCCTCACGCAGGGCGAAGATGCGGTCGCTGTCGAGAACTGCGGCATTGAGGTCATGGGTCACCTCGATCACCGTCACCTCGTCCTCCTTGTTCAACTTGTACAAGAGATTGCGGATGTCGTGGGAATGGCGCGGGTCGAGGAACGCCGTCGGCTCGTCCAACAGGAGAACAGGCGCCTCCTGGGCCAGGGCCGCCGCCAGAAATACCTTCTGACGCTCGCCGCCGCTGAGGGTCGCCATGGAACGCTCCGCCAATGCCCCGATGCCGGTGCGCGCCAGGAGATCACGGACCAGGTCGTAGTCGTGACGGCCCATGGTCCCGAAATGCGAGAGGTGGGGATAGCGCGACATCAGAATGGTCTCGCGCACCGTGAACGGCGGCAGACGTCCGCCGGCCTGGGGCACGTAGGCCACGAGCCGAGCCAGTTCGCGGTTGCTGTAGCCACGGGCGTCGAGCCCGTCGACGCTGATCCGTCCCTTGTACGATTGATGGATCCGGACCAGGCACTTCAAAAGGGACGACTTGCCGGCGCCGTTGGGGCCGACCACCGACCAGCGCTGGCCGCGCTCCACGGTCATCGATACGTCGTCGAGGATGACATGGTCGTCCAGGTCGAGACGCAGATGACGGATGTCGATCATGTCGCTCACGAACCATCTCCACGGAGTTTAGCGAAGGCGGCGGCGAACATTTCCAGGGTATCGATCACCCGGGGCCCCGGAATCATCGGGAAGTCATCGGTGATCACATAGACGCGGTCATGCATTCCTGCCGGGACATGAAGCTCTCGCCAAGCGTCTCGCAGCCGGCCGGGGGCCTGCACGTCGGCGGCGAATTCCGGCGCCAGTTCGAACACCACATCGGGAGCCAAACGCATCAGGGCCTCCCTGGTCAACATCGGATAGCGAACCGCATCCACCGGGCAGGCGTTCTCCCCTCCCGCCGCTTCGAGCAGCTCTCCGAGAAAAGTCCCGCGGCCCGCCACGTACACATCACGCAGCTCGCCGCGGCCCAGATCGCGGCCGATGACCACCAGGGCACGCACCTTGCCCCGTACCGCCGCACCATCCCGCACGGCTTCGAGTCGGGTCGTCAGGGATCGTCTCTGTGCGGCGGCGATTTCCACTGTGCCGCAGGCCTCGCCCACGGTGGTGAGCGAGGCCAACACGCCCTCAAGGTGGCGGTGCTCCACCGTGAGGATGCGCAGGCCGAGACGCTCGAGCTGTCCCCGCACCTCGACCGCCGCCTCTTCGAGCACCACCAGGTCCGGCATCAACGTAGCTACGAACTCGATGTTGGGGTCCACATGTCCGCCGACCTTCGGCAGGGACCGGGCAGCTGGAGGCCAATCGCACCAGTCGGTCACTCCGACGACGCGATCACCGGCGCCCACGGCAAAGAGCACTTCGGTGACGCTTGGAGCGAGAGAGACGATGCGCTGTGGCGTCGCTTCGTCGCCGAACACCGGAACCGGCGCCGTAGCGCCGGTTCCCAGCAGGATCGAAAGGATCAGGACTAGTCGGGTCACGGTCCTCCAAAGGACTCGGCTATCTCACCAGCACCATGGGCCGCGTCTGTGTCTCTCCGGCGACCTGCAGTCGGGCGAAATAGGTTCCCGAGGCCACGGAACGACCGGCATCGTCACGACCGTCCCATTGCACGTCCCCGGATCCGGCGGGCCGCTGCTCCGAGAGCAGGGTGCGGACAAGGCGCCCGGCCGCATCGTGAACGGTCAACTCCACCAGTCCGGCACGGGGCAGCGAGTACGGAACGACCGTCTGGGGGTTGAACGGATTCGGATAGTTGGCGTGGAGAGTCACCTGGGTCGGCACCCGTTCGTCAGCCACCGCCGTGACCGGAGTGTAGGGCTCGCCGAAGTGGTGCGATAGGATATATTCGACATTGGTCCTCAGAGTCGCGTGGTCGAGACGATAGGAACGGGCGCTGATCACAGCCAGGCGCCCGCCGTCTGGACGGTGGGTTCCCCCCGCCGCCGGCTCCACGATGGCGCCGAAGCCTCTGGTTCCCGCCGCCGTCGAGCCTTCGAAGAGCAAGGTCGATTCGAGGCCAACGGTCGTCGAGAACACATCGAGCAGGCTCTGCGTGTTCAACTTGGCCATATTGACAAGACCGGGAGCCGTCGCCGTGAGTCCGCTCGACAGCGTCACACTCTGCTCCATCCAGGTGATCCCCAGCCGCGTCGTCAGATCAGGCTCGAGAAAGTCCGCCAGATAACGGGACAGCAGAAGAACGTTGCCGCCGGCGTCCAGGTAGGAAGCGATGGGCGTCTCCAGCCAACGGGCCAGATCGCCGTTGAAGGCGTTGCCGACCCAGACCACCGCCGAGTAGCGCCCCAGCACGTCGGCGGGCACAGAGCCCGTGCCCAGGGGGACCGGCAGGTTGGCAGGATAGCCACCGACGGGCTCACTGAAACAGTCCCAGAAGTTCATGGCGTGAGCGCCCCAGTACACACTGTCCGCATAGGCGGTCGTGATTTCGGTCCCGTACGAGTTCCAGTCCACGGCGTTGACCACGAGCACGCCCTGGTTCAGCGTGGGATTGGTGACGGTGCTGGAGATCTGACAGAGGATCCAGTCGTCGGGGTCGATTTCCACCGATTGCACGGTGCCGGCAACAGGAATCAGGTAGCTTTCCGAGACCAGAGCGTTCTCCACCGTTACGTCCGTCACGCCCACATCGGTGGTCACACGCACCTGGATGGGCATGGTGAACAGTCCGGTGTTGTCCTGCAGTTGATCGATCGTCAGCTCCAAGGTGGCCGCGTTCTGATTCCAGCCGAAGCCGTAGACGGGAAAGTATTCGCCGTAGATCCATTGCTGGAAAAAGGCGTCCAGATCACGGCCCGAAACACCCTCCATCACATCGCGGAACTGCTCGGTCGTGGCGCTGCCGTAGCCGTATTGAGTGCGGTAGGCGGCCAGACCGGCGAAGAAATCCGTATCTCCGAGGGCGCCCCGCAGCATGTGGACGACCCACGACGCCTTGTTGTAGCTCAGATTCGAGTCGAAGATGGTCCAGAAGTTACCCGGGTCCTCGATGATGATCGTGCCGGGCCCCATGTATGCGGCGGTGCTCATGTACGCGTTGTAGGTCGCAACGCCTTCAGACTGTTCTTTCCAGTAGGCCTCGCTCCAGGTGGCGAAGCCCTCGTTCAGCCAGATGTGAGCGAAGTCGGCGCAGGTGATCATGTCTCCGAACCATTGGTGTCCCAGCTCGTGACTGATCACATCGTGCCACAGTCCGCCGATGGACGTCAGGGTCTGATGTTCCATGCCGCCGGACCAGGTGAACGAAGCATGGCCGTACTTCTCGTTCACGAACGGATACTCACCGAAGCCGTTGGCGAAGACAGTCATCATCTCGTCGGTGGGAGCAAACGCGCTCTGGGCGTTGACGAACTGATCCGCGAACACGTAGTGCTGGATCTCCATGTCGGGGCCGCCGCCGAGAGGCGTGTACCACGTGGAGAAGGTCATGTAAGGGTGGATGGCCAGAGACACCAGATAGGTCACGGTGGGATATCTGGTCTTCCAGTGAGTCGTGCGCTGTCCGCCGCCGGTCACGTCCGACACGATCACGCCGTTGGAAGCCACGATCAGGTTGTCGGGCACGGTCACGACGATATCCAAAGAGTCCGCCTTGTCCGTGTTGACGTCCTTGCAGGGCCACCAGTCGCGCGCGCCGTACGGTTCGCTCAGCGTCCAGATCATGAGCTCGCCGCCGTGGCTGCCCCAGCCGAAGTAGTCGCCGGAAGGATTCCCGAAATAGCTCACCGCCAACTCGACGGTCTCCCCCGTCGTGTAAGTGCGATCGAGATTCACCGTCAGGATGTTGGAAAAATGCGTCCAGGACACAGACGAGCCCCCGGCGCTGATAGCCGTCACATTCATGTTCGAGGTGAGGTTGAGGTCCAGCGTGGCGATCGAGGCCCCGACGACCTCGGCGCTCACGTCCACCACGCCGGTCAACGTGCTGGTAGACGGCGACAGGTTCAAATCGAGACCGTAATAATGCACATCGTAGAGGTCCTGGTTGGCGGTCTTGTTCGCCTCCATGGACTCCATCCGCTTCATTAGGCGGATCTTGGATGCCGCCTCCTCAGCGCGGTGCGCTAGGGCTTGATTCATCTCGTCGCGCGGCTCGTCCCGACCGTCCGGGGTTGCCGCGAACACGAAAACGGGCAGGAACAGCACGATGACAATGCGCTGAATGGACCGGAGCATGGGATCTCCTCGTCGGCGGTGGGCGAAAGACTGTGCGGCGGGAAGGATGCTCGGAGCCGTCAAGTCGACGACTCCTTCCATGCATAAGGATACCACGGCAAGGCAGGAAACCGCAAACTCAGGCATCGATTAACGATAGGAGGATTTCAATTCACCCCAGCCGATCGGTTCGTTCCCGATCGGAGCACTGCAGCAGTCGGTATCCGTCCAGATGGTCAGTTCGTCCAGGAACCCCATGGACCCGACGAGGTCGGTCCAACCGTTCCCCCAATCGTTCCACACGGTGCATTCGGTGTCCGATCCACCGCCGATCAGGCGCAGTCCCGGAGCGTTTTCGCCCAGAAAGTCCACTGAAACGAAGTAGGGCTCCATAACTTCGGCACACCAGAAGTAGGTGGGGATTTCGATGTCGTGAACTCCCGGCGACACGATATCGTTGATCACGTGCCAGCCCGAGGTTACGAACTCGTCGCCGGGAATCCAGCAATCAGGACCGTTCGGTACGGCCTCCAACAACCGGCACTGCACCAACTGGTTTGTGCCGGGTTCAAGCCAGAGGGCTATGTGAACCGACTGAATGGCGATCCCCAGATTGCAGGTACAGTCACCACCTCGAGGCTGAACCAGCCGGGCGTACGACTCCGACCCGGACCACCATCCGGAATAGGCATGAGACATGGACATGTTCCCTAGAATACAGTCACCGTCATAGCGAACCTGGTTTTCACGCAGTTCCTCGACGGAATCGACCGTATGTTGAGCCACTGCAGACATCGCAATAAGGATGTAGGCGGCGGCCAGGGCCAGGGACAGGACGGATCGGCTCATGAAATCTCCATTTCTGAATCAGTACATAATCTTATCACAAGTGCTCCGGGCCCGCAGGCGAGATTCACATTTTTTCATGCAACCCGGGGCTCAACAATCCGTATCGAGCCGACATGGTTCCGCCAAGGGCATGTAGGGGTGCTCCGACGCGGACAGACGACGCCCCCTCTTCAACAAGAGGGGGCGTTCGTGCGTGCGAGACTCTAGGGGCCCTAGCCCAGAGAGTCCATGCGGTCGAGCAGGTCCACCACTCTGTTGGAATAACCCCACTCGTTGTCGTACCAGCTCAGAGTCTTGAGCATGTTGCCCCCGATCACGCTGGTATACTCGCTGTCGAAGATGCTCGAGTGCGGATCGCCCACGATGTCGCTGGAAACAAGCGCGTCGGTGGAGTAGCGCAGGATCGGCCGCAGTCGATCGGTATTGGCATAGTCGCGTACGGCCTCGCGCACCTGCTCCACCGTCACGTTCTGCGACATGATCGTCACCAAGTCGACCACCGAACCGTCCGGCACCGGTACACGCATGGCCAGGCCGTCGAGCTTGCCTGCCAACTGTGGCATCACCTTGCCCACCGCCCGAGCCGCGCCCGTGGTCGTGGGAATGGTGTTTTCTGCGGCGGCACGTGAACGTCGCCAATCGCTGTGGGGCACATCGGCCAGACGCTGGTCGTTGGTGTAGGCGTGCACCGTCGTCATCAAGCCGTACTCGATGCCGAATTCCTTGTCCAAGACATAAGCCAGTGGAGCAAGGCAGTTGGTGGTGCACGAAGCGTTGGAAACGATCTGATGCTCGGGCTTGAGCTCTTCGTCGTTCACGCCCAGGACGATGGTCGCATCGATCTCATCCTTCGCCGGCACGGTCAGCAGTACCTTTCTGGCACCCGCGTCGATGTGCTGAGCGAGCTCGGCGCGCGTACGGAATCGGCCCGTGGCTTCGACCACGAAATCCACACCCATCTCTTTCCAGGGAAGTTCGGCGGGGTTGGGTACCTCGGTCATCTTGACCCGTTGGTGCCCAGTGATCATCAGGTCGCCCTCGACCTGAGCCTTGCCCTTGAAGGGGCCCATGACCGTGTCGTGGCGCAGCAGATAGGCCAAGACAGCGGAATCCGCCAGATCGTTGATGGCCACGACCTCTACGCCTTCCTTGCTGTTGAGCAGGCGGAAGACCGCGCGGCCGATGCGTCCAAATCCGTTGATGGCGATCCTCATCACTTGACCTCCCCGTCGACGACCAGTGCGGCGACCCGGCGGGCCGTTTCCAGCAGCCGATAGGCATATGCCCAGCCGTTGTCGTACCAGACGATGCTCTTGATCAGACCGTTGTTCAGAGACAGGGTCGCCTGGGCGTCGACGACGCCGGAGCAGGAATTCCCGATCACGTCGCTCGAGACGATGGGCTCGTCCGTGTAGCCGATCAGACCCTTGTACTCACCTTCGGCCGCTTCGGCGAAGATGGCGTTGTACTCCTCGGCGGAAAGGGGTTTCTCGAGCTCGACCACGAGGTCGAGGTTCGATCCAGCCGAAACGGGCACGTTCAGCGCCATGCCGTCGACCTTGCCCTCCAACTCGGGCATCAGCTTCACCACGGCTCGGGCCGCCCAACTCGAGTTGGGGATGATGTTTTCCGCAGCCGAACGGCTCCAACGCAGACCGCCGCGGGCGTTGTCGCTGAGCTGCTGGTCGCTCGTATAAGCATGCACGGTGGTCATAGTGGCGCGTTTCAGGCCGACCTTCTCCTGCAGGATCTTCAGCATGAGGGCCAGGGCGTGGCAACTGCTGCTGCCGTTGGAGATGATGCGGTCGGACGCCGTGAGATCCTCGTCGTTGACGCCGTTGATGACCATGCGGTCCACAGGACCGATCGAGGGGGTTGAGAGAATGACCGCTTTGGCTCCCGAGTCGATATGCTTCTGGAGTTCGGGGCGGGTGCGGAACATACCTGTCGCTTCGATGACGACGTCGACACCGAGGACATCCCACGGCACGTCACCGGGACGAGACCCGTGAACGACGCGGGTACGCTGGTTATCGGTCACCAGGTAGTGGCCTTCCTGACGCAGCTCGCCGAGAAACTCCCCTTCCACCGTCGTGTTCTTCAGCAGGTACGCCAGGGTCTCGACATTGGCGAGATCGCTGACGGCTGCGAAGGTCACTCCGGGATCGGCATTGGCGATACGGAACATATTCCGCCCAAGTCGCCCGAATCCCATGATTCCCACATTCACGGACATGGCAGCCTTCCTTCTTTCCGGGTTGTCATCCTTGTCGGGGCAGATCATAAGCAGACGTGCCCCGATTCACAACCCCGCGCATCAATTCCATCGGCTTCGATCTATCGACACCCTCGTTACGTTGTGAACAATCAAGTTACAGCCAGGATGGACCTGTCTATTTGCTCCAGCCCCCAAACAGGTCCATATTGTTGCCTTCCGGAAACACCAGAGAGGACAATACGTTCATGCCGATCTACGAATACGAGTGCACAAAGTGCGCCCACCGGTTCGAACTCAAGCAGTCGATGACCGATCGCCCCCGCAGCCGCTGCCCCGAGTGCCGCGGCAAAGTCCAGCGACTGATCAGCGGCGGCATCGGCATCAGCTTCAAGGGATCGGGCTATTACGTGAATGATTCCCGTCCCGCGGCCAAGCCCGACTCCTGCAAAGGCTGCCCCTCCTCGAAAGATTGCGACGCCTGATTCCGCACCGTGGACAGCTCACCGACCCGGGCGTATTCTCCGGATCGGAGGTACGCAATGGTGGATGCGACGGTGAAAATCGAGGGCCAGGTTGTCAAAACACTACCCGGCACTCCACTTCAGGAAATCATCGCCCTTCAGGGCCTAGATCTGGCAGGAGACGACCCCTTCGTCCTGGGTGCCATCAACGGCCATCGCTGCAGCCTGGCCGAACCGCTCTGGGGCGGCGAGACCGTCGGGCTGATGCGCCTGAGCCATCCCAAATCCCACTCCACAGCCGTCCGCACCCTCGCCGCCGTCCTGGCCGTGGCCTGCAACGACCTCTTTCCCGACCGGGAACTGTTGGTGGACTTCTTCGTGGGCGACGGCCTTTATGCGACCCTGGGCAACGGTGTCGATGGGGCCGACCTTGTCGCCGTCGATACGAAGATGAGGGAAATCATCGCCCAGAACCGGCCCATCGTGCCCCGCGTATTCGATCAGCGGACCCTCGTTCGTAACCGGCGGGACTCCAGTCACCCCTTCAGCCGCCGCGCAGCCCGCTATGTCTATTCCGGGGCGCCGTCCATGAGCCAGGTGATCGGCAGCAACCAGCTGTTCCATGGCGTCCTGCTGCCGTCGACGGGACTGGCCCACACCTTCCGGCTCGTCGCAGAAGAACCCGGATTCATTCTCTTACCCTCTGCACCAGGCCGACCGCAGGATCTCGCAGAATTGGTCCACAGCACAACATTCCTAGCCGCGATGCGCGAGTACGCCGACTGGTCCACACATCACGACCTCGCCGACCTGGGCGCCATCAACCGCACGGTCGCCGAAGGACGGGTCAAAGAACTGATCCGACTGTGCGAAGCCCGTCATACGCGCTTTGTGGTCGAGACCGCCCAACAAGTGTTCAACATGCCCGCCGACGGTCGTCTGGTGCTGGCGGCCGGCCCTTCCAGCTCGGGGAAAACCAGCTTCGCAAAACGCCTTACCGTGCAACTTCAGGTCCAAAACCTGGAGCCGTACGCACTGTCGCTCGACGACTATTTCGTCGACCGCTCCGACACGCCGACCGACGAAAACGGCCGCCTCGACTACGAATCCATCGATGCCCTGCGGCTCGACCTGCTCAACGACCATCTCGCGGCCCTGCTCGCCGGGCGACCGGTCCGACTGCCACGATACGACTTCACCACCGGCACCAGCAGCGAGAGTCAGGACGAAGTGACCCTTCCCCGGGGCGCTCCGCTCATCCTCGAAGGCCTCCACGCCCTCAACCCCCGGCTGGCCTCGTCGATCGAATCCTCCCACGTCCTGCGCGTCTATGTGTCGGCCCTGTGCCACACCAACATCGACAACGTCACACCGCTGCCAACGACCCTGAGCCGCATCGTGCGCCGTATCGTCCGCGACGCCCAATTCCGGGGCTATACGGCCAGCCAGACCCTCGCCCGCTGGCCCCAGGTCCGCGAGGGTGAAGACCGCTGGATCTTCCCCTACCAGGACAACGCCGACTTGGTCTTCAACTCCGGGCTGGCCTACGAACTCGGCGTGCTGAAGCTCTGGGCGGAACCCCGCCTCGCCGCCGTCGAAACCGACGATTCCTCCTACGGTAGGGCGCGCGCGCTGCTCGAGCTGCTGCGGATGCACCTGCCCATCGACGTGCGGCTGGTGCCGCCGACTTCCCTGTTGCGGGAGTTCGTGGGAGAAAGCGGATTCAGCTATTAGGGAACCAGGAAGGTTTCGCAGACCTGCGCCATGGCGGCGTCCAGGCTCGCCTCGTCGACGATGCATGAGACCGTCGAGACCGAGGTGCTGATGGCGTGGATGTCGATGCCACCGGCCGCCATGGCCTCGAACATCAAGCCGGCGATGGCCGGGCGCTCACTGAAGTGAGGGCCGTAGATGGAGAGCAAACTCACGTTTTTCACGAACTCGATGTGCTCGGCTTCGATTTCTTCGCTGATCGTCTGCAGCAGGCCCAGAGCCTGATCGATGTCCGCACGCTCCAGGGCCACGGTGATGTTTTCGCGATTATGGCTGTCGGACGAGGACACGACGCACAGCACATTCACGCCGTGGGCGCCAAGCAACGATAGGGTCTTGCCCGCCACACCGGGTCCGCGGCGTACACCGAGGATCTTCACCAGCACGAGCCCGCGCGTTTCCAGCATGCCGCCTATAGCCACCTTGGACATCTCGAATCCTCCCGTTGGGCATCCCCCGTCTCTGACAGGACCAATGTAGGAAGCTCCATCGTCCTCTCCCAAGAAAAAACCCAATCCCTCCCACCGCATGGGGGTTGACAGGCCGCCTGCGCCCTTTAGAATCGGAGCCGATCATCAAGGGGGAACCAATCATGACTCGTGTCGCAGTGATCCTCAGCGGATGCGGCGTCTTCGACGGCGCCGAGATCCACGAGGCCACGGCCACCCTGCTGGCGCTCGACAGGGCCGGTGTGGAGGTCGTTATCGCTGCGCCCGACATCGATCAGATGCACGTGATGGATCACCAGGCTGGCGAGCCGGCGACTGTCCCTGCGAGAAACGTCAGAACCGAATCCGCGCGGATCGCGCGGGGGCCGGTGGCCGACGTCGCCGCACTCAAGGCCGGGGACTTCGACGCCGTCATCCTGCCCGGCGGCTTCGGCGCCGCCAAGAACCTCTGTTCCTTCGCCGTCGACGGCTCAGGCTGCACGGCGAACCCAGAGGTGGCGACCTTTCTGAAGGCCATGAACGCTTCCGGAAAAGTCATTGGCGCAATGTGCATCGCGCCGGTTCTCATCGCCCGCGTGTTTGGAGAAGACAAGCCCATCAAGCTCACGATCGGCAGCGATGCCGGCACCGCGGCGGCCCTCTGCGAGATGGGCGCCCTGCATGTGGAGGCACCCGCCACGGGCGTCGTCGTCGACGAGGACAACCTCGTCGTTACGACTCCGGCCTACATGCTCGCCGACGGCATCGCGGAGGTCTTCGATGGCGTCTCCCAGCTGGTGGCGAAGGTTTTGGAGCTCACAAATCGAAATCACTGAAACAACAGAAGATCAACGAGAAGGACCTCAGATGCATTACGCTCACGACCTTGACGGGCGCGAGGAATCCTCCGTCCCAAACCCCTGGGGACTCCTTGGAGCCCGTGTCATCAGCCTGGTCAGCCAGAAGGGCGGCGTGGGCAAAACCACCTCGACAGTGAACCTGGGCGCGGCCTTTGCCCTGAGCGGACACCGCGTGCTTGTGATCGGAGCCGATCCGCAGTGCGGCGTGTCCCGCAGCCTCGGCTTCGCTCCCGAACAGCTCCACGGCGGACTCCGCGAGGTTCTTCTCTCCGGCATGCCCCTGTCCGACGTCGCCCACGCGACCTCACTCGACCAGTTGTCGATGGTCGTGCCTGATGCCTGGGCTCTGGATGAAGAACGACAATATAAAGACCTCATGAACCGTCATGCCGACGCCTTCGTCGAAGCCGTTGACGAGGCCCGCGCCGAGTGGGACACCATCCTCATCGACTGTCCCCCCGGGTTCGGACCCGAAACCCGCGCTGCCCTGGCCGCCAGCGACGCCTACCTGGCACCCGTCCAGGCGGAAGAACTGTGCCGGGACTCGCTGCGCCGCCTGCTTGAGTTCATCGCCGAGTACTCGACCACTCTCCCCTCCGGCGGACCGCTGCTCGAGGGTCTGTTCATGACCATGACGGACCACAGGACACTGATGAGCCGCCACGTCGCCGCCAGCCTCGATACGGAGTTTGGCACCGCTCTCCTCGACCACTCCGTTCCACGTACGACCAGATTGGCGGAGATGGCTCTCCATGGCCGCCCCACGGTGATCTACGACCGCCGCTCCCTGGGCAGCCGGGCCTATTTCGATCTTGTCGACGAACTGATGCTGCGCTGGTTGAAGGACAGCGACTCGGTCGCACGGGTCTCGCAGAAGCCGTTGTCCCCCGTAACCACGGACGCCGTGCGGCCCGTCGCCAAAGCCGCGGCCGCGGCCGCCGGCGATTCGGACAGCGTTTTCGGTTCCGGCGGATTCCGTCTCGATGGCGATTTCGACCAGGATATTGATCCTCAGGAGGAGGACGACGACATGGGCGGCGGCCTCGCCCGTCTATTGCGCGACATCACGGGCGGAGGCGCCCAGCCATCAGCCGACGTCGTAGATTCGGCCCCACGCGAGGCATGGGCGAGCTCCGGTTCCGATGCCGAACCCGACATGGTCTCCCTCGACGAGCTCCTCGACGAGGAGGAAGGCAGCAGCCGCGAACGGAATTCAGAAGGTTACTGGGGTCTCGGCGACGACGACTACGACACCATCAATTAGCCTTCCCGAGGCGGGTTGATCACTTCGAGGCGCCGTTGTACCTTGTTGGTCGGCGGCGCCTCGTTCCGTGTGCACCGTTTCCGTCCCGTCCGCAGGAGGACACCCGTGGAGCGTTCGATGCAGGCCCTCGTTTACGACAAGGCCACCATGCCCTGGGACAAGACCCGCGGCTTCGTGCGACAGACAGTCGCCCGACCCGAGCTCGACGAGGCAGCCAACCCCGCCGATTCCATGTCCGTAGTCATCAAGGTGATCTTCGCCGGCTTCTGCGGCAGCGACCGCGGCATCTGGAACCGCACCGCCTTCAAGGGCATGATCTTCGAAAGCCTGAAACAGGAGCAGCACACGACCCGCATCATCGGCCACGAGATGGTGGGCGAGATCGTTGAGGTGGGCTCTCTCGTCACCGGCAAGTACAACTACCGCGCCAAAGACATCGTCTCGACCGAATCGCACATCATCTGCGGCGTGTGCCATCAGTGCATGATCGGGCAGACCCACATCTGCGCCGACGACCAGATCATCGGCATCAGCCGCGACGGCTGTTTCGCCGAGTACATCAAACTGCCCGCGGCCGTACTCTGGCCCACAGACAAGAAGAAGATCAAGCTCAAGGTGGCGGCGTTGCAGGAACCCTTCGGCAACGCCGTGCACGCCTGCCAGGTGGCCGACCTGCGCGGCAAAACCGTCGGTGTGTTCGGCTGCGGCACGATCGGCCTATTCGTCATCATGGTGGCCAAGGCCCTGGGCGCCACCCGCGTGATCGGCGTGGAGCCCGTCCCCAAGAACCAGGAGATGGCACGCCGGCTGGGCGCCGACGTCGTGATTCCTCTGGATATGTCGCGCACGCCCAAGCACGGCGCGGCGGCCAGCAAAGAGGTCGTCCAGGCCGTCCGCGATGCGTCGCGGGGCATCGGCGTGGACGTGGCTCTCGAGATGGCCGGTTTCAACAGCAGCGTCAACAACGCCATCCAGAGCACGAGGCGCGGCGGCGAGGTCGTTCTCTTCGGTCTCAAGCAGGGCAGCTTCCAGATCCAGGCCTTCGACCGCGTGATCGTCAACGGCCTGACCCTGCGCAGCGTCATCGGTCGACGCATCTTCGACACCTGGATGGTGACGCGTAATCTGCTCGAGGACGAAAGCAACGGCATCCAGAAGCACATCTACGAAACCATCCTCGCCGGCGGCCGCGAGACGGTCGTCCACATCGACGACTTCGAACCCGCATCGTTCCAGTCCAAGCTGAACGAGTGGCCCAAACTGATCCTGGAGTTCTAGGAGGCTGCATGTTCCTGTCCATCGAATACTGCAAGGTCTGAAACTACGAACCCATCGCCGCCGGTCTGGCGGCTGAATTGAAGCGAGAATTCAATCTGGATGCGGAGCTCATTCCGTCTTCGGGAGGCGTGTTCGAGGTGATCCTCGGCCAGGAGCTGATCTACTCCAAGCAGGCTCTCGGCCGTCACGCCGAAGACGACGAGGTGGCGGCCTTGGTGCGTAAGAGACTTCCGTGAAGCCGTACACATTCCTCTTCGACATGGACGGCACCTTGCTGGACAGCAGCGCCGCAGTGGTCGATGCCGTGGCCGCCGGGTTGCGGCGGGCCTACACCCATCACGGTCTGCCCGCCGCCGACCCAGACTACGAGCTGATCAACAGCTGCATGGGCCTGCCCAGCGAGGACTACTTCGAGCAGGCCTACCCCCCGGCTTCGGTCCCCGTAAGCCTGCGGGCGGACTTCGCTCTGACCTACGGCCGCTTCACCGCCGAAGAGGAAGTGGCCGCCGTCGACCGCGGCGAGACCCGACTCTACGACGGCGTGGCCGAGGCCCTGGGCGAGCTGCGCACCCGCGGCCACCGCCTGCTTCTGTTTTCCAATGCTGGTCGGATCTATTTCGATGCGATCGTCCGGGGACATCATCTCGACGGCTTCTTCGAACGTACCCTCAGCCTCGGTCGGGCCCGTGACGAGGGAGTAGCCCGCGACAAGAGCGGCATGGTGCTCGCACTGGCCGACGATCCGGCACGAACCATCGTGGTCGGTGATCGCCGGGGCGACATCGAAGCCGGCCGGGCCGCCGGCGCGCTGACGGTGGGTTGTCTGTACGGGTTCGGTAGTCCGGAAGAGCTCGAGGCCGCCGACTGGAAGGTCGACGGCCCCGGGGGATGGCTCACGTTACAGCTGCCTTAAGAGGTCAGTGACGATTCTTCTTGGCGGCTTTCTTCAGCTCGCGCTTCAATTCCTTGATCTCATCGCGCAGATTGTCGAGTTCCTCGGCAATGGAATCGTCGTGATCGTGGTCGTCGTCATCGTCACGATCGACGTGGACGATATGCCGGCCGTGACTGATCTCGTCGAAATCGATGTCGCCGATGTGCTCCATGGCCACCATGACGCCTTCGATGATGGCGTCGACATCCACGAACACACGCTCATCGCCCAGTTCCATGCGCATGAAGCTGTCGTTGCCGAAGTGGAGATCGATGTCGAGGCCTTCAAGCTCTTCGAGGGCTTCCTCGACGTCCTCCATCGCTTCTTCGATGGTCTCTTCGAGGTCGTCGATATCGAAATCCAACACTTCCTCGCCGGTCCCCTTGTTCACGACCCTGATCCGCTCACCCTCGACGTAGGTGCAGACATAGGTCTGGCCGTCGTCGTCGACGATGGTGAGGGTCTTGTCCTTGGCGGCCGCCGGCACAGCCAGCAGCGAGACGGTCATGACGAGAGCCAGCAGGATGGTCAGTTTGTGCAGCGTGTTCATCGTTCACCTCCGGGTGTGTGCATTCCGAGTGGCTTCCTTACGGAGTCCGGTCCAGGAGGTTGCAGGGAGGTTGTGATTATTCCATGGGGTCGCAAGCGGGCTGTTGGAGTTCGTGGAGACGGCTATAGGCGCCCCCGGCTGCTAAAAGTTCCTGGTGAGTCCCTTGCTGGACGATCCTCCCGCGTTCCAGCACGCAGATGCGGTCCGCATGACGGACGGTCTCGAGCCTGTGCGCCACGACCAGGGTCGTACGTCCGCGCACCAGCCGCTCGACGGCCTCCCGGACCAGGCGTTCGTTCTCCGCGTCGAGGGCACTCGTCGCTTCGTCAAGGATCAGCACGGCGGGATTGCGGAGCACCGCACGGGCGATGGCCAGGCGCTGGCGCTCACCGCCGGACAGGGTCGCACCCCGATCGCCGAGACGTGTTTCGTAACCGTGGGGCAGCGCCGTGATGAAGTCGTGGGCGTTGGCCGCCCTGGCCGCCGCTACGATCTCCTCTTCACGGGCCTCAGGCCTACCGTAGGCGATGTTCGCCCGGACCGAGTCGTTGAACAGGATCACATCCTGGGTGACGACACCCAAAGCGTCGCGCAGCGAGGCGCGTGTCAGGTCGCGCAGGTCGTGGCCGTCGAGACGTACGACGCCGCAACAGGGGTCGTGAAAGCGCGGCACGAGATCGACGAGAGTCGACTTGCCGGTACCGCTCGCACCGACCAGGGCCACCATCTCCCCCGGCATGATCTTCAGACTCACACCGCTCAAGACTTCTTCGCCTTCGTCATAACGGAAGCTCACGTCTTCAAAGTCGAGACGCCCCCTCGCCCCCTCGAGCACGACAGCGTCGGGTTTCTCGGCAGCCTCGCCCGGATGATCGAGCACGGCGAAGACCCGCTCCGCCGCGGCCACCCCCTCCTGCACCGCGTTGTTGACCTGGCTGAGGTCCTTGATGGGCTTGCCCAGGGAGAAGATGCAGCCCAGAAACACGATGAAGTGCGCGGGAGGCAGCACATCGCCCGAGAGCACCTGACGCCCCCCGATCCAGAGAATGAACAACCCCACCGCCACCCATAGCTGTTCGGTCAGAGGCGAAGTGAGCCGCTGCAGACGGGCGAGCCCCATGAGCTGGTCGAAGATGCGCTGCGAGTCGGCGCGGAACAGGGCCCGCTCCCGCGCTTCGCCGCCGAAGGCCTTGACCACCCGGATGCCGCCGATCGTCTCCTGCAGCCGCGACGTGAGGTCCGCCATGCTCTCCTGCTGGTGCCGGCTCCCTCGACGCAGCGCCCGCCCCACCAGCACGATCAGCCCCAGGCTCGCCGGCAACACCAGCAGCGCCAGCAGAGTGAGGCGCCAGCTCAGCATCACGGCCGTCGTCAGGTAGGCGACGATCAGCACGGGATCGCGGGCCGTGTTGGTGAAGCTCACGTTCAGACAGCGATTGACCACCTGCACGTCGTTGGTGGCACGGCTGATGAGTTCACCTGTGCGGCGGTAGTGATAAAACGACAGGGGCAGTTCGGTGAAGCGGACGAAGAGACGGTTCCGCAAATCTCGAATAAAGCCGTGCTGAACCTGGTCAGTGAGGATCATCTGCAGGTAGCCGGCCGTGTTTTTGATCAGGGTCGCGGCGAAGAACACCACGACGATGCGCCACAGGGCTTCGGTGCGGGTGCCCTGGAGCAGGGCGGAGCTCAACCCGGCCAGGAGACGTTCGCGGAGAGCCGCCGTCCCTCCCGTCTCGAGCACGGGTGCGGCGGCACCCAACGTGCCGTCTCCGGAGAACAGGGCCTCGAGGAAAGGCACGAGCAGCACGATCCCGAACACGCTGAGCAGCGAAAACACCACCATGAGAACCATGGAGAGCAGAATCTTCGGCAGGTAGGGTCGCGCCAATCGCAGGACGCGCAGATAGGTATGCATGTCCTTACGTTAGCGGTCAGGGGTCAGGTGTCAATACCAGGGTCCGCCCCTTATCTCAGGCAAGGAAGATGAAGGAGCCAAGTTTATAACCTGAGCGACGCACTGACGGCAAGCCCATGCTCTGGACTGATGACTGTCGTACCTCGAGTGTAGAGAATGCTGAACGATACCTTCCGCGAGATCAAGGCACCTCCCCCCACTGACCACTCACCGTAGGACGGGTCGCCGGATCGGGCGGGCGATGATGTCGAGTAGCCGAGAATCGGGTAGAACCTGTCGCCGTATTTTCGGTAGCTGATCGACACCGAGGCGCTCGCAAGCGCATCGTAGTTGAACCCTGTGGGTTCGCCCAGTTCGGTAAATCCCGCCTCGGCGAGAACCGAAACCGGACCGATCCTCTGGGACGTGAACAGGCTCGCCCCCCAGTCGGCCTCGCCGCTTCCCGTCACGTCGAAGTGTGCCTGCAGGGGCAATTTTCCCCTCAGACGCAGCCAGCCGGAACTGGCAGCGGTACCCGCGTGCGACGTCCAAAGGCGGCGGCCCGCCGTCAGGTAGAAAGAACCCAACCCGGCCCCGTCCGGAACGGAGACAGAACTTCCTCCGTCGGTCCACGACAACCAGCTGAGGCTGCCGCGCAGACTCCAATCGTCGGTACGCAGGGAGAGTGCGGAATACGAAACGAGGTATTCGCCTCGAATGCCGACCTGATCCTGACTGAGCGATCGAAGTGTCTGCGTGTAGGATGTCCTGATCGGCTGGCCGGCAACGACCGGGCGGGGTGTCGCCGCCGTGACCATAGCTGCCAATACAAGGATCATAACGAGATTCCGGGTCGGGCTCATGCTGTGACCTCAGTGCTGGTGGCCGGCGTGGGAAGCGTCGCGCTCCCCGTTTATTGAGACCAGAGCCTTCATCATGGCGTGGCCTGAACGGATCATCACATCGAGGTTCTCCATCATCGCTCCCATGTGCAGCGACATCGCCTCGTCGCCCGACATCCCTTCGCCGCCCATAGCGCCGTTCAGATGATCGAGCATGGTCTGCATGGCGGGCATGAGATTCTCCATGTCGCCGGTCATCTCGTTCATCATGTCCATGGGCGCGCCCTGCTCGCCGGTCATCATCTCGTCATGCATGTGGCCGGCCATGTCTTCATGATGCCCCTGCATTTCCTGCATCATTTCGCCCATCTGCTCCATCAACATGCTCATCTGATCCATCATCTCGCCAGAGTGCATTTCGGCCATGTCTCCGGTCATTCCACCGTGATCGTGGCCGCCACCGGTTCCGCCCCCCATATCGCCGCCGTGCTGGGCGAACGCGGGGAACGATGCGAAGGCGAGCATGATCACCGTCAGAATCAGGAAGCGGGTTGTCGTCGGCATTGTGGGTCTCCTTGTTCAAGGGGCGTACGCCCCAGTAAGAGCCGGAATCATCGGATCGATGACTCAGGCTACATTTCTGTCAGATTTTTGTTCTGCGAAGCCTCAAGGCATTTCCTATCACCGAAACCGAACTGAAACTCATGGCCGCAGCTGCAATCATCGGTGACAGCAACAGACCTGTGGCCGGGTAGAGAATGCCAGCGGCCAGAAGGACGCCGACAGCGTTGTAGGCAAAGGCCCAAAACAGATTCTGTTTGATGTTGGACATGGTCGCCCGTGAAAGACGCCGTGCTCGAACGATACCCCGCAGGTCGCCCTTGATCAGGGTGACGCCCGCGCTCTCCATGGCCACGTCCGTGCCCGTCCCCATGGCGATGCCCACGTGGGCGAGGGCCAGGGCGGGCGCATCGTTGATACCGTCGCCAGCCATAGCCACGATTCGGCCCTCGCTCTGAAGACGTGTGATTTCGGCCGCCTTACCATCCGGCAGGACGCCGGCGATCACGTCGTCGATACCGAGCTGGCGGGCTACGGCTTCAGCCGTCGTGAGACTGTCCCCCGTGAGCATGACGATGCTGATGCCTTCGTCGTGAAGTGCCGAGATCGCTTCGGGCGTCGTCGCCTTGACAGGATCGGATACGGAGATGACGCCTGCGGGACGACCGTCGATGGATACCAGCATGGACGTGTGTCCCAGTCTTCGGAGGTCCTCTGCGAGGGTGAGAAGACTCGTCAGGTCCTGATCGAGTTCTTCGAACAGGGCCTGGTTGCCGATGGCGACGAAGCGGCCGTCCACCTTCCCCACGACACCCTTTCCCGTCACCGAGCGGAACTCGCTGACGGTCGCCGGCTCCAGTCCCCTCGCCAATGCACCTTCGACGACGGCCTCGGCGAGGGGATGTTCACTGGCTCGCTCCAGGCCCGCAACGAGGCGAAGGAGTTCGTCGTCCGCCCCATGATCAGTGGCGTGCACCTCCTGAAGACGAGGAGCGCCTTCGGTCAGGGTGCCGGTTTTGTCGACAACCAGAGTATCGATCTTGCGCATTATCTCGATGACTTCCGCATTCCGGAACAGAATGCCTGCGGTCGCGCCCTTGCCGCTAGCCACCATGATGGACATCGGCGTCGCCAGACCCAAGGCGCAGGGGCAGGCGATGATCAAGACCGCCACCGAGTTGACCAGTGCTAAAGCGAGCCGCGGCGCGGGCCCCCACAGGGACCAGATGACAAAAGTCAGAAGCGAGATCAGGATGACGGCCGGGACGAAATAGCCTGCGACCATATCGGCCAGTTTCTGGATTGGCGCCCGGCTGCGCTGAGCTTCGGCGACCATCAGGACGATACGGGCCAGCAGGGTGTCAGCGCCGACCTTTTCCGTGTTGATGATCATCGACCCGGTCCGGTTGACCGTCGCACCGACGACGTGGTCCGAGCGCGACTTCTCCACCGGGATGGGCTCCCCAGTAATCATCGACTCGTCGACCGACGAAATTCCGTCTTCGACGATGCCGTCCACTGGTATCTTCTCGCCGGGCCGGACCCGCAATCGATCACCCACCAGGATGTCCGAGAGCGGCACATCCACTTCCGAGCCGTCGGCTTCGATGCGCCGCGCCGTGGCAGGCGCCAGACCCAGCAGCGCCTTGATGGCCACACCAGTCTGGCTGCGCGCCCTGAGCTCCAGAACCTGGCCCAGCAGGACGAGGGTGATGATCACGGCCGCCGCTTCGAAATACACCGGCACCGCGCCGGATTCGAGCCGCATCGAACCTGGGAAGATCCGGGGCGCCAGGACCGCTACAGCACTGAAGACGTACGTTACAGCCGTGCCGAGCCCGATGAGCGTGAACATGTTATAGGCCCTGGTCTCGACCGACCTCCAGGCTTTGATGAAGAACGGCCACCCCCCCCACCACACGACCGGAGTGGCCAGTGCGAACTGGGCCAACAGCAGCCATCGCGCCGAGGAGTGACCCGGCGCTAACGATGCGGGGAGGATATCGGCCATGGCCATCAGGAAGACCGGAATCGTCAGGATGAGGCTGAGCCGGAAACGACGTTCCATGCCATGCAGCTCGGACTGGTCCTCGGCGGCCCCGGAGGGATGAAGAACCTCCAGAGCCATCCCACAAACGGGGCAGTCACCGGGCCCATCCTTGTGGATTTCGGGGTGCATGGGGCAGGTATAGACGCCCGCCCCGCCCTGGATATCGTTGTTTGTAGGTGATGGTATTTCACCGGAGCCCCCGTGAGATCCATGAGATCCGTTGCAATGTGACCCAGGTTGCTCGGAGTTCACTTTCGAATGCTGTGCCTGCTTCAAGACCATCACCCCCCTTCTGTCTGTTCGGCGATGCCACGAGTTAGATCGGCGTCGGCTCAGTTCGAAACGATGGAACCGCACCGTAGCATCGAAGAACCATAGTAGGGATTGGCGATGGTATCGCCATTTTGCAGCCACGACTTCTTGGCCATGCCGCAGTACGCGATGTTGGGAACAACACCATCGACGAGGCCTCGGTATTCGATCATCACATCGCTGAGATCGCCGAAGGCGGCTCGTGCTTCCTTGAGGGATCCTGCATTCTCCAGCACGAGGGCCGACTTCTCGAGACTGGGAAGCACCGCGTGCATGCTCTCAGATGCGGAGGCCTTCACGCCCGCCTTGGCGACGTCGAAGTGCAAGTTCAAGGTAGCCGCGCTTTCGGCGATGCTTTTGGCTCCAGCCTTGATGCCATCAAGGGTGTCACCGGCTAACGCGACCTGGATCACCAGGTAGTTTTCCACCACGCTGTCGAACGTGGACATGGCGTGATGCTCTGGGGTCACAGCCGCCTCATGCTGGTCATTGGCTGTAGCTGCCACCGAAGTCAGTGCAAGAAAAAGCAGTACGGCGACCTGGCTCCTGACGATGTTCCTCATGACAATACTCCTTGGTCGAGGCAATCCGTTCGTGTTCACGCTCTACCTTGCATAGAGGATGCCATCGCCCATATCGCTGTATTATAACGAGTTATGAGACAACCATTTCCCAGATCAATATATCTTGTAGAATATCCCACACTTAATTGGAGGATACTCTCAGCCTAGCGGTCACGCGTCCGCATCTCCTCGCGAAGGCAATACAGTACCGGCACGATGAGCATGGTCATGACTTCGATCACCATGCCCCCGAACGATGGGATGGCCATGGGTACCATGATGTCGGAGCCTCGGCCGCGCGAGGTGAGCACGGGCAGCAGAGCCAGGATCGTCGTAGCGGTGGTCATCAGGGCCGGGCGGATGCGTCGTGATGCTCCCTCGACCGTGGCGAGACGAATCTCCGCCCGACCGACCGGCTTGTTGCGCCGGAATGTCTGGTCGAGATACGTAGCCATGACCACGCCGTCGTCCGAGGCGATACCGAATAGGGCGATGAAGCCCACCCAAATCGCCACGCTGAGGTTGATTGGGTGGATCTGGAAGAGGTCGCGCAAATTGCCGACGTCGAGGAACCAGCCCTGGCCGTAGAGCCAGAGCATGATGAAGCCGCCGGCCCAAGCCACGAAGATGCCGGAGAAGACCATCGCGGTGGTCAGCGTCGACTTGAACTGGAAGTAGAGGATCAGGAAGATCAGCAGCAGCGCCAGCGGCAGCACGACCTGAAGCCTCTTTTCCGAACGTACCTGGTTTTCGTAGCTGCCGGCGAAGGTGTAACTCACACCGGCCGGCACGTCGAACTCACCGGCATCGATGGCTTGCCGCAGGTGGGCCTTCGCCGCCTCCACCACGTCGACCTCGGCGCTCCCCTTCTTCTTGTCGAACAGCACGTAACCGATCAGGAAGGTGTCTTCGCTCTTGATGGCCTGGGGGCCTCTCACATAGCGGATCTCTGACAGCTGGGAAAGGGGTATCTGGGTGCCGTCAGGGGCGGGCACCAGCACGCGCGCCAGCTCCTCGATGGAGTCGCGTCGCTCCCGGGCGTAACGGACACGCACCGGGTAACGCTCCCGTCCTTCGACGGTGGTAGTGACCTGACGCCCGCCGACAGCTACTTCCAGGACATCCTGGATGCGCCGTACCGTCAGCCCGTAGCGGGCCGCGGCCTCGCGGTCGATATCCACCTCGAGATAGGGCTTGCCCACGATGCGGTCAGCGAAGACCGCCGCCGGCTCGACTCCAGGCACTTCTTTGAGCAGGCGTTCGATCTGCAGGCCGACGCGGTCGATGGTTTCGAGATCGGGACCCTTAACCTTCACACCCATGGGCGCCCGCATACCGCTCTGCAGCATCACCAGCCGCGCCGCGATGGGCTGCAGCTTGGGCGCGGAGGTTGTGCCGGGCAGCTTGGCCGCCCGCACAATTTCGTCCCAGATGTCGTCGGGTGAATGAATGTGATCGCGCCACTGGCGGAAGGGCTTGCCCCGCCCATCCGGGATCAGGTCACCAAAATCATCACGCACGAATTCCTCGCCATCGTGTCGGAAACGCAGGCGACGGCCCTCGGCGTCGACGCGATATTCGGGTTTGTAGTTGATGACCGTCTCGACCATGGAGATGGGCGCCGGGTCGAGGGCCGACTCCACGCGGCCCAGCTTGCCGACCACCTGCTCCACTTCGGGAATCGAGGCAATGGCCATGTCCAGCTTGCTCAACACGTCCGAGGCTTCGCCGATCGAAGCGTGGGGCATGGTCGTGGGCATATACAGATATGAACCCTCGTCCAGTGGCGGCATGAACTCCTTGCCGAATCCTGGGAAGGCGTGACGGGGCGTGCTGACCAACCTCCCGACGGCGCCGTCGTGTGGCAGGAAACCAAAAAACAGATCGAAGCCGCGCCAGGACATGCCGCCCCACAGCAGCACGATCAGTGGCAGGGTCAGGAACAGCGCCTTATGCCCCAGGCACCAGGCGAGCAGGCGGGGATAAACATATTTGAAAAACTGGAATGACAGCAGTAATCCCCCGACCACTACCAGCACGAAGAGCAGGTTCCACAGGAGACTCACCCCGACGCCCAGGGGCATCCAATGCCGGGTCAGCGCCACGCCCACTAGGCCGGCGACGACCCAGTTGACCCAGCGGCCGAACCGCTGCAGGAGACCGCCTGGGCCCTGCCTGCGGGCACGCATCAACAGGTGTGCGAGGGGCGGAATGATCGCCAGCGCCACGATCACCGAGGCGATCAGGGCGAAGGTCTTGGTCCAGGCCAGTGGCTTGAACAGCTTGCCTTCGGCGGCCTCCATGGTAAACACGGGCAGGAAGCTGATAATGGTGGTGGTGACCGCCGTCACAACAGCCGAACCGACCTCCGACGCAGCTGCGTAGATCACTTCGAGGCGGTTCGCTCCCGGCTCAGCCTCGTTCAGACTGCGCTCGATGTTCTCGGTGAGAATGACCCCCATGTCGACCATGGTACCGATGGCGATGGCGATGCCCGACAGCGCCACGATGTTCGCATCGACGCCGAATACGCGCATGGCCACGAACACCATCAGCACCGCCAGAGGCAGAAGGCCCGCCACCAGAACGCTGCTGCGCAGATTCATCAGCAGGACCAGCACGACAATGATCGTAATAAGGATCTCGTCGATCAGGGCCGTCTTCAGTGTACCCAGGGTTTCGCGGATCAGTCCGGAGCGGTCGTAGAAGGGCACGATCGTGACCTTCGACACGCGGCCGTCATCGAGGGTGCGCGAAGGAAGGCCCGGCGCCAGTTCCTCGATCTTGGCCTTTACGTTCTCAATGGCCGCCATGGGATTTTCGCCGTAGCGCACTACTACTACGCCGCCGACGGCGTCGGCTCCGCCGTCGTCCAGGGCGCCACGACGCAGGGCGGGCCCCTTAACCACCGAAGCAACGTCGGCGATGGTCACCGGCTGGTTGTCATGCACCGTGATCACGCTTTGCTCGATGTCTGCAAGACTTTCGATGAAGCCCAGTCCGCGAATCACGTACTCGGCTTTATTCACCTCGATGGTGCGGGCGCCGACATCTACGTTGGACTGCTTCACCGCCGTGAACACCTGGTCGAGAGTCACCCCATAGGCGCGCATAGCGTCGGGGTCGACATCGATCTGATACTCTCTCACAAACCCGCCGACCGACGCGACTTCGGCAATACCCTCGGCCGCTAGCAGACCATAACGCACATACCAGTCCTGGATGCTGCGGAGCTCATCAGGATCCCAGCCGCCGGCCGGGTTGCCGTCTTCGTCACGGCCCTGAAGGGTGTACCAGAAGATCTGCCCCAGGGCTGTGGCGTCTGGCCCTAGAGAAGGCTGCACCTCGGGAGGCAGCGTTCCCGTCGGCAGGCTGCTGAGCTTTTCGAGGATGCGGGAACGCGAGTCGTAGAAGTCGGCGCTCTCGTTGAAGATCACGTAGATCGTCGAGAACCCGAAAAACGAATAGCTGCGCACCGTCTTGACGTCGGACAGCCCGAGCAGCGAAACCGTCAACGGATAGGTGATCTGGTCTTCGACGTCCTGGGGCGAACGGCCCATCCATTCGGTGAAGACGATCTGCTGGTTCTCACCGAGGTCGGGGATGGCGTCCACGGCCACGGGGTTGCGCGGCAGGCCGGCGAAGTCCCAGTCGAAGGGGGCCGTCATCAGGCCGGCGGCCACCGTGATGAGAATGAACAGCATCACGATGAGTCGGTTTTCCAGGCAGAATCGAATCAGCTTGTCGATGGGGCTCATTGCCACACCCCAGCCGTCGCGAGGGTGTCGATCTGACTTCCGCAGCGAAGCATGGCGGAGCCGTAGTACGGGTTCGCGGTGACCGTTTCGAGCTGCATCCAGTTCGCGCCGTCGGGGCCGGCCATTGGGCAGTGGAACAGACGGATCGGTAGCTCGACATCGGGGCGATAACGCTTCACGGCGTCCCAGAGCGCGTCGGAAAGCGGCTCGAACACCTGGCGAACGCCTGCCAACGATGCGGCGGTGGCGACGGCTTCTACCGCCGGCCGGATACGATCGAGATCTGTCATCCACACCATGTGGGCTTCGTGGTCGAGAAGGCTCATGTCCATACCGTCCAGGGCACCCGACAATCGCCTGGCGGCGTCGGTGGTGCCGTCGCCGTCGTCGCCGGCCAGGGACGCCTGGAGAACGAGATAGATCTGGAGCACTTCGGAGAACTGGTCACGGAAAGTCCCGGGAACCTCCACCGGCCCGGGTTCGGCCGCGGCATTCATAGCAGGTTCACCGGCTCCTCCGGATCCACCATGGTTGTGGCCCGGCATCGGCCCGCCGCCCGAAGGATTCATCATGCTGGGCTTGGCCTGGATCTGCAGGGCGCTGTCGATCTTGAACGCACCCTGGACAACGACCCTCTCCCCCTCTTCGAGCCCCGACGCCACCAGATAAAAGTCTCCGGCGCGGGGGCCGAGCACGATTTCGCGGCCCTCGAAGGTGGGCCGGTCGCGGTCGGTCAACTGAACGTAGACCACGGCCCGGTTGCCGGTCAGCAGCGGGGCTTCGGCAGGAATGACCAACGGCGGTTCGGCATCTTCGCCTTCGAGATGTGGCCGACCCTCGGCGGTCAGCGAAGCGGCAACGACAGCATGCGCGAACATTCCAGGCCGCAGCTCGCCGCTCTTGTTATCGACCTCGATGCGCACGGCCACGGTACGAGTGCGACGGTCGAGCACCGGGTCCAGAAATACGATCTCACCTTCGAACGAACGACCAGGCAGGCCTTCGACGGTCATGGTGACCGGCTGCTTCAGCCTCAACCAGGGCAGGTCCGATTCGTAGGCTTCGAGTTCGACCCAGACCCGCGAGAGGTCCGCCACCTGGTAGATGGGCGAGCCCGTCTGGACATAGGAGCCCTCGACGGCTGTCTTGTGGATGACGACGCCGCCGGCGGGCGCCCGGATCCTGATGTGGTGGGACGCATTGCCGCGCGCTTCGACAGCGGCGACCTGTGCCGCGGAAAGCCCCCAGAGGCGCAACCGCTCTCGGGCCGCCTCCAGCGTCGCTTCCGCGCTTCCGCGCAGGGCGACGCTCTTGCCCATGGTATCCAGCCCGCGTTTGGCGTTGAGCAGTTCCACCTGGGCCGCGTACAGGTCGGGGCTGTAGATCGAGGCAAGAGGGTCGCCTACGCTCACCGTCTCGCCTGTAAAGTCGACGAACAGGGTATCGAGACGGCCGGCAACCCAGGCCGCGATCGTGCGGCTGCGGGTTTCGTCGACAACAACACGGCCCAAAAGACGGACCTCGCCGGCCACGAAACGGCGCTCGACCGGAGCTGTGCGCACGTCGGCAAGGGCCGCACCAGACTCGCTGAGGCTCAAAACCCTGGGACCATCGTCCGTAGCCGGCTCATTCTCCAGCGGGATCAGGTCCATGAAGCAGATCGGACACTGGCCGGCCTCCGGTAGCTGGATCTGGGGGTGCATGGAGCACGTCCACACTGTCGGTCCACTCTCCTGGGCCATAGTGGCGGAGCCTTTGCCGACGTCGTCGCCCCCTCCTCCCTTGATCATCAGACCGGCCGTGAAAGCTGCGATCACCACGACGGCGAAGATGACCCGTCGCGTCCGGTTCCTGCGTGCGCTCATGATTCACTCCTCTGAACTGTGCGGCCTGTGATCCTCTCGATCCGAGCTCTCTGGACCACACCGTCGGCAGCTGCTCGGGCGGCGGCCGTTGTAAATTCCAATAACTGTCGTTGAATGTCGAGCACGTCACCGAAGCCCGCACGGCCAGCCTCGTAGGCAGCCTGGATCGCGGCAAGTGCCTGTTCAGTACGCGGTGTTAAATCGCCATTGTAGAGATCAAGGCGGCGTGCAGCGTCATGATATCGAAACAGAGCGTCCCGCAGATCGGCCTCCAAGCGTCTGTGAGTGCTGAGACGGCGATGGCCAATCTCCTCTACGACGGCGGCGGCCTCACGACGGCCAGCATTCACCGCACCGCGCCACAGCGGCAGGGTCAACGAGATCCGTGCGACGAGGGGGTCGCGACCACTGTCGACGACAGCCATGTCTGCAGGATCGGTCCGAATCCAATCGACTCCGAATGTGAGATTAGGACGACCACGAAGACGCGCCAGATCCGACATGCTGTGGGCGGAGTCAGAAGCGAAGTCGAGGGCGGCGATGTCCGGACTTGATGTCGCATCGAATCCGACGCCGCTCATATCTTCGAGCGTATACGACAACGGACCAGCCCTCCAACCCTCAGGGAGAGCGTCGAGGCCCACGACGGCCGCAAGTCGGGCCTGGAGAGTCGGCTTGCGCTCCTCCAGTTCACGCCGGCGGTTCTCCAGAACCCCCATCTCTACCTGGGCCCGGATCACGTCGGCATATTCGCCCCGGCCCGCGGCATAGCGGGCACGGGCAACCGCTTCCCAACTCGTCATCAGGTCGAGATGCTCCCGCGTGACGGACTCCGCAACATCCAGCCAGGCCAGCTCCGCCCAGTCCGCGTCGACTTCGGCCAGTACGTCGAGCTCACGGGCGCGGTGCATTTTCCCCAGAATTGCGGATTCATGACGAGCCTTCTCGGTGCGCGCCCCCAAGGTGCCAAACCAAGGCATCGCTTGGGATATCGACACCACCTGGCGCTGAGGTCCGACTCGGGTTTCGACAGGCGAGATCATAAATCCCAACCCCAGTTTCAGGTCAGGCAACACACCGGCGGATCCAACACGCTCTTCAGCTGCCCGCCATTGCTCTTTCGAGGCCAAGAGAGCGTCGTTGGACTCCAAGGCCAGAACCCTGAGATCAGTCAGACTGGACCGTGCAGTCAGGGTTGCACTCCATGCGGGTAACTCATCGAGACCGATCCCGGCCAGCAATATACAGATCAGCATTATGCGGAACATTGGGTTTCCTCCAGTTTGGTCGTCTTGCAATCACTGCAATCCCCATGCCAACCCTTTTTCTCATCTATCTTATTAAGTTTCAGAGCATTACCGGCACAGGAGAGAATCTGCAATCCCTGATATGGAGAATATTCCACGCCTGTCCCAGACTATTCGTCGCCCACCGTTTGCCCACCGCCCGCGCCCGTGTTAGCGTGCAGCGCCGAGGAGGCATGATGAGATACAGCACGGACATCGTCGTGATCGACCTGGAAGCCACCTGTCCCGAGTCGGACGAGAACGGCCGCAATTCCGTCGAGCGCAGCAACATCATCGAGATCGGGGCGGTGCGTCTGGACCAGAAAAGCCTTGAGATCGTCGACTCGTTCAGCGAACTGGTCCGCCCCCACGAATACCCGGTCACCCCCTTCATCACCAAGCTCACTTCGATCACGCCGGAGATGGTGGCCGACAAGGACGTTTTCGCCGCTGTCGGTGCCCGATTCCTGAAGTGGTACGGCCCCCGCAACAAGGCCCTGATCGCCGCCTTCGGAGCCTACTACGACATCCCCCTGCTGCGCCGAGAGTGCGACGCCTGCGGCCTCGACTTCCAGACCCACATCGCCGGCGGCGCCTACGATATCCGGGCGGTGGCGACGGCCTGGCTGGCCCAGAACCATCTACGCACCAGCGGCCTGCGCCTCGACTCGATCCTTGAGAAGATGGAGATCGACCAGTCCCGCTTCGAGATGCACCGGGCGGTGGACGACGCCAGGGCCGCCGCGGCGATCCTGCAGGTTTTTCACCTGGGATTCGCCCTGGGACCGGGAGTCTGACCGACTTCCCTTGAAATCCCCGGTTCCGAATGCCAGTTTTCCAACAGGAACTTGACGAGCTTACCATGGCCTCTCCGGACGATCCGGCCGGCCGTTTCATTCCAGGCCCGAAGCGGGAGGAACCAGCGTGTCCAACGTCACCGAGTTGCTGCAGGCCCAGCGCGAACAATTCGCGAAATGGGAGAAGATCAAGGACGTGGTCGATCAGAACATCGACCTGATGCTCAACTACCGGCAAAGCGGCCACCCCGGCGGCAGCCGGTCGAAGGTGCACATGTTCGTGAGCCTGCTGCTCGGCGGAGGCATGCGCTGGGATATCCGCAATCCGGAAAAACGCTTCGGCGACCGGTTCATCCTTGTGGCCGGCCACACCGCACCGCTGGTCTACGCCACCCTCGCTGTGTTCAACGAAGCCATGCGCGTGATGCACGACAAGACGGGCGACGCCAAGTACGCCGTGCCCGGCGCTCCCGCGCGTCAGCTCACCTGGGAGAACCTCCTCGATTTCCGCAACCGCGGCGGCCTGCCCGGCCACGTGGAGATGGCGGGCAACAATCTCTTCGTGAAGTTCAACACCGGCCCGAGCGGCCACGGCGGCCCGGTGATGTGCGGCGAGGCCCTGGCCCTCAAGCGCGCCGGCGCCGACGGCGTGAAGGTGTTCGGAATCGAGGGCGAGGGCGGCCTGACCGCGGGCTGCTGGCACGAGATGAAGAACACGGGTTATGGCCTGGGCCTGGACAACATGTTCCTGCTCGTGGACTGGAACGACTACGGCATCGACAACCAGAAGATCAGCTCGGTGGTGCACGGCAGCCCCGAGGACTGGTTCGCACCTTACGGCTGGCACACCCACGACGCAGGCGACGGCAGCGAATGGGAAAATGTGACAGCCGCGATGACCGAAATGATCCACGGCGACAACCCCAAGGGCCGTCCCGGCATGATGTGGGGCAAGACCCGTAAGGGCCGCGGCTACTACAAGTACGACAACCCGAGCCACGGCGCGCCCCACCCCCTGAACAGCGAGCTGTTCTGGAAGTGTCGCCAGGACTTCACCGATCTCTACGGTGCCCAATGGGTCGGCCAGGGCGACGACGCTCCGACCGGCGACGCCAAGCGTGAGCAGTTCGCGGCCAACCTCAACGTGGCTCTGGACGTCCTGCGCAACGACGAAGAGCTGTGCGCCTATCTGGCCGACCGTCTGGTCGAGCTGGGCGACAGCGTACCCGAAGACCTGCCGACCTTCCGTCTGCCCGTGGCCAACAACCCCCTGCGCGACGAGGCGATCTTCGACTTCGAGAACTATCCCGAGAACATGTGGGCGAAGCCCGGCGACAACCAACCCAACCGTGCGGCCCTGGCCCGCTGGGGCAGCTGGATCAACAGCTGGAGCAAGGAGAAGTACGGCCGCCCGCTCTTCCTGGCCTGCAGCGCCGACCTCGCCGGCTCGACGAACATCGCCGGCTTCGCCGAAGACTACGACGACATGTCGAACTACGGCTGGTACGAGCGCGACACCGCGCCCGAAGGCGTGCTGCTGCCCCAGGAGATCACCGAGTTCCAGAACGCCAGCCTGTGTGTGGGCGCCGCCTCGGTGAACTTCAGCGACAAGCCCGAAGAGGAGTTCAACGGCTTCTTCACGGCGTGTTCGACCTACGGCTCGTTCAGCTACCTGAAGTACGGCGCCATGCGTCTGTACAGCCAGCTGGCTGCGGACTGCGAACTGAAGATCGGCAAGGTCATCTGGGTCGCCGGCCACTCCGGTCCCGAGACCGCCGAGGACTCCCGCACGCACTTCGGCATCTTCTCCCCCGGCGTGACCCAGATGTTCCCCGACGGCCACGTCATCGACGTACACCCCTGGGAGTACAACGAGGTCATGCCCCTGCTGGCCGCGGCTCTGAAGACGGACCGCCCCATCGTGGCCCTGCACCTCACGCGCCCCGGCGTGAAGATCCCCGACCGCAAGGCCCTGGGCCTGGCGTCGCACATGGAGGCGGCCAAGGGCGCCTACATCATGAGCGACTACAAGGAAGGGATGCCCAGGCAGGGCTGCTTCTTCGTGCAGGGCACCATGAGCACCTACAACCTGATCCGCTCCTTGGGTGACATCGACGACGCCGGCGTGAACGTGAAGATCGTGGCGGTGCCCAGCCCGCAGCTCTTCAAGCTGCAGCCTCAGACGTATCAGGACACGGTGATCACGCCGGCCGACCGCATGAACAGCACGGTGATCACCAACCGCGCCCGTCGTCTGATGAGCGACTGGAACTACAACCCGCTCTGCAATGAGTACGCCATGAGTTCCGACTGGGACGACGAGTGGCGCGTGGGCGGCTCCGGCGACGAAGTGTGTGAGGATTCGCACATCGATCCCAAGAGCCTGTGCGAGGGCGTAGTGCGGTTCGCCAAGGACCACGAGGCGCGCATGGCGCGGCTGCGGTCGATGATGGAGGCGGCGGGGGCGAAGGTCTAGGCTTCCCCCTACGCGAGCGAACGATGACGGGGCCCCTGCCGCACGGCGGGGGCCCCGTTCCTTATGGCACGGGGCTTGATCCGTATCCGCCGTGTCCCCGCCGCCGGATCAGTTCCGGAACGGGGCGGCGATGAGTGAACTGATGATGATGCAATGTATTGCGTCGGCGGCCGCGGGTCGCCGCGCCCGGGCTCGTGTTCCGCGATGCGGGAGGTTCTCATGCGTAAGATCGATTTCTGGCCGGTTGTCCTGGCTATGGTGCTGCTGTGTGCGGCTGCGTCCCTGGCGGCGAACCGCCCGCCGGAGGCTGGGCGTATTCTCGGAATCGAGCACTTCGGGTCCATGCCGGAGGCCGCCGTGGCTTCTGGAGACTACGTCTATGTTCTCTGTTTCAAATCGCTCAGGGTCTACAACGCCAGCTCCCGGAATCGACCTTATCTGGTGACGTCGGTGCCGGTGTCACAGAGCCTTCAGCTGATCGCCGACGGGAACCGGCTCATCCTCGACAACGGCGTCGTGGACATCTCCGATCCGAGCGCACCGATCCAGGTCGCGACCTGGGACTGGAGCATGTTGGGCTGGTTCGCCGCAGTTCACGGCGATCACCTCTTCCGTCACATCGGTTGGCCCTACGGAACCGAGCATATCGAGGTCTACGACTTGGCCGACATTTCGAATCCCGTCCACCTGGCGGATATCGCCGTCGCCACCTCCTTCGTATTGAGCGAGGACGGCATCATGATCCATCAGGATGACCGTCGGATCGTCCTGCGCGACGTCACCGACCCGACCTCGCCCGTCATTCTCGGCTCCCTCCATCTCGACCGCGATTTCGATCTCCTTCAGGCGACCCTGCACGACGGCTACCTGTACATTCTCGCCGACGGGCTGATGGTCGTGGACATCCACGATCCGGCTCACGCGGTCCTCGCCGGCACCTGCTCCCTGAGCCGCTGGGAAGAACGCGCCCCGGTCGTCGACGGGAACCGGCTCTACGCAGGCAACCGGCAGTCCCTGGACATCTTCGACATCGCGGACCCGGCTCATCCCGCTCTGGTGAACAACATCCCGATGTTGATCCAGGATGACCGTAAGGGTGTGCGCCTCGCCGCTCAGCAGGGAACGATCTGCACCGTGCGCAAACATCAGGTGTCGTTCTACGACGGCTCCGTCAGTCCTCCGGTGCTCATGCAGCGGGACCTGTTGTGGGGCGGTGCCGACTTCGAAGGGGTGGTCCACGGCAACGCGGTCTTCGACCTCGACGACGGCTGGGTCATGATCAGCGACACCAAGCTCGCCGGCACGCCGACCTGGGTCCACCACCTCGGCGGCCGCAATACGAACGCGGAGATCGTGGGGCCCTACCTGACGATCGCCGGGCAGAAACGCGAATTGTTCGACATCACCGACGCCGAAGCACCCATGTCGCTCGGTTACGACATGGACCTCCCCTGGGAGGAAGTGATCAACACGCCGATCGGGGCGATCCATTTCAGTGGCACCGACAAGCTGACGGGTTGGGATACGGAGGGATCCGGATTCCCGGTGCCGTCCTGGACCCTTCCCTTACCCTTCAGCCCGACGGACATCGCGGTCCTCGACGACCTGCTCTTCGTCGATGCAGGAGGCGGCCTGTTGGCCTACCGTATCGAAGACGGCATCCCCACTACGGAATTGGGTCTGTTCATCCACTTGTTCGACGACTTCGCCGTCCGTTCCTGGTGGAACACCGTGGATGTGATCTACCTGGCCCGCGGCACCTCCGGCCTCGAACTCTGGCGCTGCGACGACGGCGTCGTCACCGACACCGAGCCCTACGCCGTGCTCGACGACCTCGACGCCCGCACCGTCCAGTGCTCCGGCGCGGGACTCTACGTCCAGAACGGCGCCGGCGGCCTGCGGGTGTACGACATCTCCGATCCGGGGTCGCCCATCCTGGCCGCCGATTTCGACCTGACCGGCCCCACCGCCGCGGACAGCGTCCTGGTCCAGCCCCTGGTCTCCGACTACGACCTGATCGTGGGCGGCGGCGGCACCTCGCGGGCCCGCATCTTCAAGAACCTCTTCGCCGGCGTCGTGCCCAACGAACCCGGCGCACCCGACGGCGACCCCGTCCCGACGGCCCTCGTGCTCAGCGCCGCCTACCCCAATCCATTCAATCCCAGCACGACGCTGAGCTTCGACCTGCCCACGCCGGAACGTGTACTGCTGACCGTCCACGACGCCCGCGGTCGCCTGGTCGACACGGTCTTCGAAGGGGTGAAACCGGCCGGCCGCCACACCTTCCCCTGGCTCGGCCGCGACGGAGATGGCCGCGCCCTCCCCTCGGGCGTGTACCTGGCCACCCTGCAGACCGCAGACCAGACCCGAAGCGTGAAGTTGACCCTGGCGCGCTGAGCGATTGAAGGTATGATGTCCCCAGCCCGGCGCGGCCCCATAGGCCGCGCCGCTCCCTTTTCCGACCGAACCCGAGGAGCGATCCCATGGCCGATTTCACCCTGAAAGGGAACACCTTTCACACCGTCGGGAACCTACCCGCCGTAGGCGCCAACGCCCCCGCCTTCACCCTGGTCGGCACGACCCTCGCCGACGTGACCCTCGCCGACTTCGCCGGCAAGAAGGTGGTCCTGAACATCTTCCCGAGCCTCGACACCGACGTCTGCGCCGCCAGCGTGCGCCGCTTCAACGTGGAGGCCGCGGGCCTGGAGAACACGGCCGTCGTGTGCGTGTCCAAGGACCTGCCCTTCGCCCACAAGCGCTTCTGCACGGCCGAAGGCATCGAGGGCGTCGTCTCGGCGTCGGATTTCCGCAGCGGCGACTTCGCCCGCGACTACGGCATGCTGATCACCGACGGTCCGCTGGCCGGCCTGATGGCCCGCTCCGTCGTGGTGATCGACGAGCACGGCAAGGTCGTCTACACCCAGCAGGTGGACGAGACGATCACCGAGCCCGACTACGAGGCGGCTCTCGCCGTCCTGTAGCCTCCCCGACTCAGGCGATGACAAAGAAAGAGCCCCCGCAGCCTCGCGGTGGCTCTTCTTCATCTGCTCAGGCTATGCGGCGCTGACACTTCGGCGGCAGCGCGTCCTCCGGACGCTCCACACCCATCAGGAACTGGAGCAGCCGGGTCATGTCGATGCTCACGGCACCGTCGGCGGTGCTGCGGCTGCATTCGCCGGCATAGGGCAAAACGTAGGACCCGCCGTCGGCCCCATGGGCGATGTGGACGGGCAGCCCGCCGCACCAGTCCGTCAAGACGGCGGCGGCGGCGTGGGGCAGGTCGCGCTCCAGACCGTAACCGCGACGGGCGAGAAGTTCGGCGGCTTCGTCGCTGGTCAGACGCGGATGGTCGGCATTGAGGATGCGGTCGAGGCGGGTGACGCAGGCGCCGCCGATCTGCTCCACGTTCAGCTTGCGGGCCACGTGCTTGACCAGGCCCTCCTGCAGGTCGCTCAGCTCGTCGCGGCTCAGTCCGGCGGCGTCGAACTCGATGTGGCCGTCACGGGCGGTTTCGGTCATGCCGCGGCGGTCGAGATAGGCGCTGGCGCGGCGCATCACGACATCGCGCACTTCACGGCGCTGAACCGACGACAGGGGCTGATTGGGATGAGGAATGTGGGCGACGGGCGCGGTGCTGAATTGCATCTCGGGGTGCCTCCTTGCGGCGCTCACAGACGCCGATTTAAAGGTGGGCTCTTCCATACGAGGCTCACTGACCCCGTTTCATGGTCCGCTGGAGAATAGGCGCCGTATCCCCGTGGGTCAAGAAAAAGGGGCCCCCACCATGCGATGGAGGCCCAGGCAGTCCGGATCGCCGACCGCTGGGGTCATACGTCGACCACGCCGTTGTCGCCGTCCCCGAACGGGTGAGGGCGATAGGAGTGCGCGTCCCAATCGTTCTCCCAGTGGTCGCCGTCGATCAGGTAACGGAAGCCGTACGAACGGTCGCGCTCCAGTTCCACGACGGCCTTGAAGGACCCGTTCTTGAGTCGGGTCATGGATGTGGACGTTTCATCCCAATCGTTGAAATCACCGACCAGGTGTACCGTCGATGCATCGGGCGCCGCTTCGGCCGGCAGTTGGAAGGTCACTTTTCCAACTGGCCGTGATTTGAGGTACTGGATCTTCAGACTCATGACGATTCCCCCTTGAAACTCCCAGACCTACAACAAGCATTCCCCGCGTGAATCTATACCCCGGACTTCCGGTCTTCAAATGAAAGGTTGTGCCATCGAAATTGTGTATCACCGGTTCGACCCATTGCCTGGCCTTGTG
>ERZ890953.44-NODE-44-length-68292-cov-8.934815_pt1 | contig 68292 bp, 59 predicted proteins | sample MGYA00521264_ERZ890953 | MGnify/ENA primary metagenome ERZ890953 (study PRJEB32303, sample SAMEA104408629) | aquatic metagenome | biome: Brackish water; feature: Chemocline; material: water | place: Baltic Sea | collected 2014-10-26T21:54:00 | depth 200 m ...
AGTGCCACGGCCAGGAGCACCGCTGCGCCGCCTTCCCCGACCCCGTCAGCTGCCAGACCTGCCACCAGGGGACCAACGGTGACGGTGGCGACGACGACGACGATGACGATGACGATGACGACGAGCGCGACGACGACTGATCGGGGCTCGGCTACTCCTCGCCCCAGGCTTCGCAGCCCATAGCCGCGCGGAGCCTGGGGTCCAGCAGGTGGCTGGCCCGCACATTGCCCAGGGCGGCCAGCATGTTGCCGCGCACTTTGGGGTTGTCGGCGCACAGCTGGTCCAGCAGCAGCTTCATCTCCTGGCGCTTCTGGTCCGGCTGGTTGTCGCACAGGCCGCAGGGCAGGATGGGAAAGCCCTGCTCGGCGGCCAGGGCCGCGATGTCGGCCTCGGCGCAGTAGAACAGGGGCCGGATCATGACGTTGCGGCCGTCGTCCGAGGTGAAGCGGGGGGCCATCGCGCCGATGCTGCCCGCGTAGAACAGGTTGAGCAGCAAGGTCTCGAGGGCGTCGTCGCGATGGTGGCCGAAGGCGATCTTGTCGTAGCCAGCTTCGAACGCCTCCTTGTACAGCCGGCCACGGCGCAGGCGGGCGCACAGCGAGCAGTAGGTCTCGCCGGGATCGAGCTTGTCGGTGACGACCTTGTAGGTGTCCTGGCGCACGATGCGGAAGTCATGGCCCTGCGCGGCCATCCAGGCCACCAGGGGCTCGGGGGCGAAGCCGGGCTGCCCTTGGTCCAGCAGCATGCCGTGGAGCTCGAAGTCGAAGGGCACCCGGGCCTTCATCAGGGCCAGCAGGTGCATCATGGCCACGCTGTCCTTGCCCCCCGACACGCACGCCAGCACCCGGTCACCAGGGCGGATCATTCCGAAGTCGGCGTTGGCTTTGCCGATGGCGCGCAGCAGGCGCCGCTCGAGCTTCGAGAGCTTGGCCATTGGGGGCTCCTGGGAAGACCGCCCCACTAACCCCCAACCCTGCGTCGCCGTAGCACCACCCCGGGCAACAGCAGCAGGGACCACGCCGCGGGGACCGCCGCCGTGCCACAGCCGCAGCTCTCGGGCTCTGGCTCGCCCTCGATCTCGGAGCAGGCCAGCACGATCTCGTCGAAGATCCAGACCGGGTTCTGATCCTCGTCGGTGCAGTAGGTGTAGACCCCGTAGATCTCGTCTTGGCGGCGCCGACCGCAGTCCGGGCAGGTCAGGACGGTCACGTCACCCTCGTCGTCCTCCTCCTCCGCGACCAGGCCCGCTTCCGCCGACCACAGGCAGGTCCTCGGCCCGCCGGTGTCGAAGGCGGGCGCGTACACCACCACCATGTCCCCTGGCAGGCAGCGCCCGTCCTCGGGCACCATCTCGAGCTCCGCTGCCGCCACACACACCATCAACATCATCCACATCGAGAACTCCCCCGGGACGGAAACGGCACCCCGAGATGATACCACCAGGCCCGCCTGCCAGCCTGGGCCCATGACATCCCCCCTCCGTCTTGCTACCCTCCTCGCGACACCCCGCACCCGGTTGCACCGTGCCCCGCACCAATCCCCTCCTCGAGCGCCTCGATGCCTACCCGATGGCCGCCCTGGTCAGCGCCGCCAGGCGGCTGCGCGAAGCCGGAGGGCCCGTCTTCGACTTCGGCCTGGGCGATCCTGACGAGCCCACCCCGGCGTTCATCCGCCAGGCCCTACGGGACGCGGTGCCCGAAGGCAGCCAGTACCCCACCGTGCGCGGCTCGCGGGACGTGCGGCGGGCCATCGCGGCCTACCTGGAGCGCCGCTTCGGCGTCACCATCGACCCCGACACCCAGGTGCTGCCCACCAGCGGCTCCAAAGAAGCGGTGTTCCACCTGCCCCTGGCCGCCATCGACCCGGCGGCCCCCGACCGCACCGTCATCTTCCCGGACCCCAGCTACCCGGCCTACGAGCGCGGCACCCTGTTCGCGGGGGGCCAGCCCCACGCGGTCCCCCTGCCCGCCGACTGGCGCTTCCGCCCCTGGGAGCTCGACCCGGCCCTGCTGGCCCGCACCCGCATCCTGTTCATCAACTCGCCTCACAACCCCTCGGGGGCCGTGGCCGGGCTCGAAGATCTGCGCCGCACCCACCAGCTCTGCCTCGACCACGACATCCTGCTGGTGGCGGACGAGTGCTACGCCGACATGTACGACCACCAGGCCCCCCCGTCGTTGCTCGAGGTGGGCCTGGACAACGTGCTGGTGATCCACTCCCTGTCCAAGCGATCGGGCATGACCGGCTACCGCTCGGGCTTCCTGGCGGGCGACCCCCGATGGATCCAGCTCCTGGCCGAGCTGCGCACCAACCCCGGCGTGGCGCCGCAAGACTTCGTCAACGCCGCCGCCGCCGCCGCCTGGTCCGACGACGCACACGCCGCCCAGCGACGCGGCACCTTCACGGCCAAGCGTGCGCTGATGCGCGCCTTCCTCGAGGGCATCGGCCTCGAGGTCGCCCCCAGCCAGGCCACCTTCTACCTCTGGTTCCGCGCGCCCCAAGGCCACGACGACGCCAGCTACGCCGAGCTGCTGCGCGGCGCCGGCATCGTGGTGGTGCCTGGCCGCATGCTGGGCAGCACCCACGCCTGCCGCGGCTGGCTGCGCCTGGCCCTGGTGCCCGATCTCGCCGGCTGCAAGGCAGCCTGCGAGGCGTGGGCGGCGATCTGAGCTTCCCCGGCGTCTAGCCGCCGAAGGTGTCCCGCAGGTAGGCCAACAGGTCGGCGGTCTCCTGATCGGTGAGGTCCTGGGCGGGCATGTCGCCCTTGCCGTACAGGACTGTCTCGAGCAGGCCCTGGTCACCGAGCTCCGCGACCTCGCCGGTGATGTTGGGCGAGGAGCCGCTGGCGCCATCGGCGCCGTGGCAACCCGCGCAGCCCGTCCGTCGAACGGTACACGGCGCTACACACCCCGAGGGTCCCCTGTACGCTGGGCCCTCACTCCATGCAGCGACGGCTATCTTCGCGTCAGAGGCTCTCCACCCTGCCCGAGGTTCCCATGCGCCCCACCCGCTCCATCCTGCTCGCCACCCTGCTCACAGCGCTGCTGCTCCCCGGCCCCGCCCAGGCGCGCAAGGCCCTCATCGGCAAGTCCAAGGTCACCTTCGTCGCCATGGGCAGCCCGGGGGCGCTGTCCTTTGAGGGGCGCACCGCCGAGATCCGCCTGGAGGACCAGGGTGAACAGCTGGTCTTCACGGTGCCCATGGAGACCGTGGACACCGGCATCGACGTCCGTGACCACCACATGCGCGAGACCTACATCCAGACCGCCAGCTTCCCCGACGCCATCCTGACGGTGCCGGCGGCCGAGCTGACCCTGCCCGGCCCCGACGACAAGCCCACCGAGGGCACGGTCCAGGGCCAATTCACCGTCCACGGCGTGACTCAGCCGGTGCAGATCGAGTGGAGCGCCAAGACCGACAAGCTCGGCTGGAAGCTCCAGGCCTCCTTCCCCTTCGACGTCGCGCAGCACGGCGTGGCCATCCCGTCGTACATGGGGGTCACCGTGGACGCCGCCATGCGCGCCGAGGCCAGCCTGCGCCTGGTGGAAGCCACCAACGAAGCGAGCCCCTGACGACGAGCCCGCTCACCGCCCCGATGAGCGCCGCAGCCAGGCCAGCCCGAGCAGGGCCAGAAAGCCCAGCAAGGCCTCGCCGGCACCAGGGGCGCGGCCGGCGGTGGACAGGCAGCCGTAGCTGGGCGTGAGCAGATCGCAGAAGACCAAGCCGCCGGGGTTGGGATCTTCGCCGCCCACCAGCTCTTCCACATCGCCGACGCCGTCATCGTCGGAGTCCACGTCGTCTGCCGCCAGAGCGTCCAGGGCGCTCTGCAGGGTGGCGTCGCTGGTGGCGAAGCCGCGATCCTGCAGGGCCAGGACGAAGTCCGTGGTGGCGGTGCCCGAGGACGGGGTGCCCTGGTGGCAGAGCGTGCAGAGGGGCTCGCAGGGCACGCCGATGTGATCCTGGACCGCCCCGGGGAACTGGGGCAGGGCGAGGGCGGCGCCGGTCAGCAGGAGGAGGAGGGGGTTCATGCGGGCCTCTACAGCAAGAAGTGGAAGCTGGCCAGCCCCATCCAGGCGGGCTCCACACCCGGGGTGCAAGCCAGCACCCCGCGCATGGCGTCCACCCGGATGTCGGCGCGGTACCAGGCGAACCAGTGGAGCGACAGGGTGCCGGTGGGGACGCCCTGGCTGGTGTCGCTCAGGTCGTCGTCACACCACTCTCCGGTGCCCAGTACATGCACGCCTTGGACCGCCTCCCAGTCGGCCTGCACAAAGCCCGTGCCGCCCTTGGCCGCGGCCGCATCGTCGTGGGCATCCAGGAGCAGATCGGCCTCGCCCAGCAGCGCCACCGGGCCCAACCCGGCCCGCCCGAAGAGGCCGTAGGCCTGGCGCGTGCGAGGCAGCAGGGTGTCCACGTCGAGCTTGGAGCTGGCCCACAGGCCCGAGACACCCAGCTCGACCCGCTGGCCGATGGGGAAGGCCGCGTAGCCCACCGCGCCGCGCTCACGGAAGTCGTCGGGGCTGACCTGGAGGTTGCCGGCGATGCCCATGAGCTCGGCGCGCATGAACCCGGACTCCCAGGCCACGGCCAGGCCGTGCTGCTGATCGTCGTTGGTGTCGGTGCGGGTGGCCACCCGCGGATCCAGCAGGTGCTGCTCGGTGCGCAGCCCGAAGGGAAGGTTCAAGCGCCCGACCCGCACCAGCAGGTTGCGCGCGGGCGCCACCCCCAGCCAGTGCTCGCGGGAGACCATGTTCCAGGTGTCCCCCGAGCTCACCCGGGCCATGCGGGCCCCCTCGCTCACCGCCCCCAGGCTTCCGCCGGCCCGGAAGGGACCCGCCGCGTAGTTCCCGCGCAGATCGGCCTGCATCAGGATGTAGCGCAGGGCCCCGGGGCGCGGGATGAGCACCGAGCGCAGGTCGCTCTGCAGGGTGAGGCCACCGGGCAATGGGAAGACGCCGAACAGGAAGTCCTTCTCGGTGCCAGGTTCCCAGCCTGCGGCGCGCGCGCCCCAGGGCGTGGCGACCAGGATCTCGGTCTGAGCGCGGCCGTAGGTGGTCAGCGTGCCGGCGCCGCTGGGGTCGATGTGGCACTGGGCACAGCTGGTGTAGCCGTGGCGGATCATGTCGGGGGTGGCCAGCGCCGCCCGCGGCAGGAACGTGAGGAGGACCAGCACTCCGAGCAAGGGGAGCAGGCGATGGGCCATGGTGAGCCTCGAAGTAGGGGGAGCCGCTCGTGGGAGCCGAGGGCCGAGCCGCGACTGGCATCGTAACGACACGCCGGGTGGATGTCGCTGGCGCACGGGCTCGGGCGGCCCCCCTCCATAGCGGGCTATGAACAGCAGAGCGCAGGCCGCGACGGCCCGCGATGACGCAGTCCCCAGGAGCGTCCATGGACATCGCCGACCTCAAGGCCCGCATCGAGCTCAGCATCGCCGACCCCAGCCAGCTCGACGGCGACGCCGTGCTGCAGGTGGTCGATCTCCTCGACGCTGGCGTGCTGCGGGTGGCCGAGAAGCTCGAGGGCGAGTGGGTGGTGCACGAGTGGGTGCGCCAGGCCGTGGTGCTCTACTTCCGGGTGGCCGACATGAAGGTCATGGAGGTGGGGCCCTTCACCTACTACGACAAGGTGCCGCTCAAGTCCGATCTGCGGGCCCAGGGTGTGCGCCTCGTGCCCCCGGGGGCCGTGCGCTACGGCGCCCACCTCGAGCGTGGCTGCGTGGTCATGCCCGGCTACGTCAACATCGGCGCCTACGTGGGCGCCGGCACCATGGTGGACACCTGGGCCACCGTGGGCACCTGCGCCCAGATCGGCAAGGGCGTACACCTGTCCGGCGGCGTGGGCATCGGTGGGGTGCTCGAGCCGCCAGGAGCCCGCCCGGTGATCATCGAAGACGGCGCCTTCATCGGCTCCCGCTGCATCGTGGTCGAGGGCGTGCTGGTCGAAGAAGAGGCCGTACTGGCCGCGGGCACGGTGCTCACGGCGAGCACCAAGATCATCGACGTCACGGGCCCCGAAGAGGTGATCATCACCGGCCGGGTCCCGGCTCGGTCGGTGGTCATCCCCGGCACCCGCACCAAGCGCTTCCCGGCAGGCGAGTACCAGATCCCCTGCGCCCTGATCATCGGCCAGCGCAAGGCCAGCACCGACAAGAAAACAAGCCTCAACCAGGTGCTGCGGGAGTTCGCCCTTGCCGTCTGACCCCATGGCCGAGCGCCTGGCCCAGCTCTGCCTGGATCTGTGCGCCATCCCTAGCGTCACCGGCGACGAGGCCCGCCTGTGCGGAATGATCGCGGCTCGCTTCGCCGACGCGCCGTGGACCTCCTCCCGGGTCGGCAACGCCCTCGCCGTGCGCGGGCCCCCGCGAGGACGCCCGCTGCTGTGCCTGGTGGGCCACACCGACACCGTACCCCCCGCCGCCGACGGCCCCTACGCCCAGCGCGACGCCAACGGCGACCTCCCCGCCTGGCGCCAGGGCGATCGCCTGCACGGCCTGGGCGCCAGCGACATGAAGTCGGGCCTGGCGGTGATGCTGGCCCTGGCCGAAGCGCTGGACCCCACGGCCCTGCCCTGGGACCTGGGCCTGGTCTTCTACGACCGCGAAGAGGGCCCCTACGACGACAACGGCCTGGAGCCCCTGCTGGACGCCGTTCCATGGATCGCCCAGAGCAGCCTGGCGGTCCTGCTCGAGCCCAGTCAGGACGTGGCCATGCTGGGCTGCCTGGGCTGCCTGCACGGCTGGGTGCGCTTCGAGGGGCGCGCGGCCCACTCCGCCCGCAGCTGGCTGGGCGAGAACGCCGTACACAAGGCCGGCGCCTTCATCAGCGCCGTGGCCCAGCAGGCACCGCGCCACGTCGGCATCGGCGGCCTGGACTACGTCGAGACGGTGGGCATCACCCTGGCTCGGGGCGGCCGTGCCCGCAACGTGGTGCCCGACAGCTTCGAGCTCAACCTCAACTTCCGCTTCGCCCCGGATCGCACCCTGGCCCAAGCCGAGTCCTGGCTCATCCGCTTCGTGGACGAGGCCAGCGGCGGGCGGGCCACCCTGACCATCCACGACCGGGCGCCGGCAGGCCCCGTGGACGCAGAGCACCCCGCCGTCCGCCACTACTTGGCGCACACCGGCGTGGCCGTCCAGCCCAAGCTCGGCTGGACCGACGTGGCCCGACTGTCCCTGCGCGGCATCCCCTGCGTCAACCACGGCCCCGGCCTGGCCGCACAGGCCCACCAGGCCCAGGAGCACACCGACCTGGCGCCCCTGCTGGGCACCTACGGTCGCCTGCGCGCCTTGCTCGAGGCGCCGCCCCCTCCCGGGATCGGCGGCTGAGCATGGCGGCGCGCACGCCCAGCCTGCAGTGGCTCCTGATGGCGGCCGCAGGGCTGATCGTGGTGCTCACCAGCGCCCACGCTCCGGTGGTCGACGAGGAGGTCTACCTGTGGCTGGCGGGGGCCTTCGCCGACGATCCCTTGCACCCCTACGCCTTCCACCGGGCCATGCAGCCCTGGCTCGAGGGCGACAGCACCTTCGCCTTCGCCCACCCGCCCCTGCACTGGGCATGGATCGCAGGCTGGCACGCCCTGGTAGGCGACGAGCGCCTGTGGCTGCTGCGCAGCTGCGTGGCCCTGCCGCCGGCCCTGCTGCTGGCCTGGGCCGTGGGCCTGCTCGCCCGGCGCACCACCCGCCACCCGGGGCTGGCGGCCGCGGCCTGGCTGGCGTCACCGGTCACGGCGCTGGCCATCGCCTCGGGGTTGATGATCGACCTGAGCGCCGCGGCGCTGGCCACTGCAGGCCTGGCCGCCTGGCGCGAGGCCCTGGCAGCCAAGGCCTCCCCCGCGCGCCTGCGCTGGCTGCTGGCCGCGGGGCTGTTGCTCGGGCTGGGGGTCGCCACCAAGTACCCCATGCTGATGCTGGTGCTTGTGGTGCTGCTCCACGCCGCCCGCCTGCGCCGCCTGCCCTGGAGCTGGCCCCTGTGGGTCGCCCTGCTGGGCGCCTGGGGCGCCGTTGAGCTCTGGATCGGGCTAGCCCACGGCGGCTTCCACCTGGGCGTGGTGCTGCTGCATGCCGGTGAGATCGCCCGCGGCCCTCTCTCAGGGCGCATCCTGGGGCTGCTCACCCGCACGGGCCTGGCCATGGCGCCGCTGGTGTTGATCAGCTCTGGGCGCAAGCTGCTCACCTTCGCCTCGGTGCTGGGAGCCGCCGCCCTGGCCTGGGCCCTGCCCCCCGAGCTGAGCACCCTTCAGATCGCAGCCCTGGCGCTGCTGGCGCTGCTGGGCGCCCACCACCTCGGGCTGGCGGGCGCAGCCCTGCGCTCCGCCGGCAAGGACCAACACCACGACGGCTTCCTGCTGGGAGTCTGGGTGCTGGCTGTGCTCCTGGGGGTGGCCGCGGGCCACAACTTCGCCTCGGGACGCTACCTGCTGCCCGCCATGGCCCCCTTGGCCTGCCTGCTCGCGCGCGGCCTGAAGCGCGGCCTGGCTCAGAGGCTCGCCCCGGTCCTGCTGGGAGGCTGGGCCGTGCTCACCATCGCCATGCTGGTGGCCGACCACCGCTACGCCCTGTTCCTGGATGTGCTGGCCCGCAGGGTGGCCTCCACCCACGAGCCCGCCTGGTTCACCGGCGAGTGGGCCTTCCGCTGGCGCCTCGAGCGCGAGGGCTGGCGCTACGCCGTGCCCCCCCAGCACGGTGGGGAGCTCCCCGCGGGGGCCATCGTGGTGGGGCCCAGCCACGCGGCGCCCGGCGCCCTGCCCTGGGAGCGCCTGGAGGAGCTCGAGGTCATCCCCGCTCCCAGCGATCTGCCCCTGCGCATCAACGACAGCTTCGGCCGGGTGGGCTGGTACGGCGAGACCTTGGGCGCGCTGCCCGTGGGATGGCGCCGAGCGCCCCTGGACGAGGTGACCATCTACCGCGTGCGCGCAGGGATCAGCCCAGCCAACCCTGAGCGGTGATGGCGGCCGCGATGAGCTGCGCCGCCAGCTGGTTGCCCTCGACGTCCATGTGGCCCGCGTCGAAGATCAGGGGCTCGGCCACGCTGCGGTCCCGCTCGAACAGATCGTAGATCTCCCGCGGCAGGTCGTGGGAGGTGGCGGGTGCCTGGGCCAGGGTCTCACCCGAGCCCAGCCGGACCACCCGCAGCTGCCCACCCTCCCGGACCAGATCGCAGCCGCGCTGACCCTGGGCCTCGCGGAAGGGGCCCGTCAGCTCGAGCACCGGGGTGTCGAAGGGCCGCAGCGCCTGGGCCAGCTCCTCGGACTCCTGCCGCCAGAGCTCGCGGCCCACTGGATCGAAGCGGCCGATGGGCGCCAGTGCCACCATGGTGCGCAGCAGGGGCTGGGCCTCGCGGCAGGCCTGGAGGGTCGCCGGGTACGCGTGGTGCTGGCTGCCGTCCGAGGGCCGGCGGCTGAAGATCACCCCGTGGGCTCCGAGCTTCACGCCCAGGTTCAGCAGGTAGGCCGCCATGCCCGCCACGCCCTGGGAGGGCACGCCGGCGTTGAGCACCTCCACCGCCCCACCCTGGGCCCGAAGCCTGGCCTCGAGCAGCGCTGGCCAGGACTCGTGGTCCTCGACACCCCAGCCGAAGGTGGTCGAGTCGCCCAGGGCCAGGATGCGGAAGACTCCCGGCGCAGGGGCGGGCTCGAACCCGGCGCCCCGCAGGCGCTGTGGGCCCGTGTTCACGCGGAAGGCCCGGGTGCGGCGGATGGCCTCCCGGCGCTCGGGATCGTCGTCTTCGTTGTGGCCGTGGGGCCGGTCCGGGACCACCATGCGCGCGGCCGCGAGATCCGGCAGCAGCCAGCTCACCCCTGGCCCCAGGATGTCCCAGGGCCCCATGATGGGATCCGACTGCCGACGCTGGGCCACGCGGCGCCGCTGCACCCACAGCCCGCCCCCCAGGGCTCCCAGGGCCAGCGCGCTGGCGCTCAGCCGCAGCAGCGTGCGGCGCTGCATCACATCACGCCGTAGCGGTACTGTTCCGGCAGCACCGCGTCTTCCGGGGCCGTGAACCACAGCCAGGCCAGCACGGCGAGCACCACCAACAGGGCGCCGCCGCCCCAGAGCAGCAGATCACGCTGGAGGGAGGTCATGGGGGGGAGTATCGGCCCCGACGCCATGCCCGTCAACTCCGCCGGATCTCAGGGGTCCCGGTTCGAGTGGACCAGCCACAGGCAGGGCGCCTCACGCAGATCCGCACCCACCACCTCGCAGCGCCCCTGCCGCTCACAGCTGGCCACCGCAGAAGGCCGCGGCAGCTCTGCCGGGACCGGGCCGGGGGCCAGCGAGGCCACGGGCACGCAGCCATGGACCGCATGGATCATCCAGTCGAAGTCCCGGGACTCGGCCCAGCTGTGGGTCTCTAGGCAGGGATCCAGACCCTTGAGGGCCAGCACCAGGTCTTCCGCAGAGGCGTCCGGGAGCTGGCCGATGGAGGCGCCTGCTGGGCAGCTGGAGCCAGGCAGGGCCTGGCGCAGCAAGGCCTCGTGCCGCGCCCAGCGGAAGTGCTTGTCAGGCGCCAGCGACGGCGACGGTGGGCTCTGGAAGGCCGGGTCGGTGAGCGCCTGCCGATACCAACCCGGTGCCTCACCAGGGCTGAAGCTGGCCTGCCACCAGCCGAAGCCCACCAGGGCCAGCAGGGCTGCGCCCACGCCCAGCCGCAGCCGCGGCCAGGGCAGCGCGTGCAGGCCCAGGGCCACCAGCAGGGGCAACACGGGGAAGACCACCGCGGCGTAGTACCAGTTCTTCTTGGCGATCAGTGACAGGGCTACGATGGGCCCCAGTCCCCAGAGGAGCAGCTCGGCCCGGCCGCGACCGCGCCATGAAAACCCAACGAGCCCCAGCACGACCGCTCCCGCCAGCAGGGGCCCCGCGGTCGAGGTGGCGATGAGCCGCGGGTAGGCGGTCAGAAACCAGGGGTGCCACACCCGGCCAGCGCCGGCGTAGGACGCCGCGTTGGCCTCGGCGGCGTAGTAGTCGGGGTTCATGTTGAAGCGGACCACGACCCAGGTGGCCAGGAGCATGGGCGCCGCGGCGAGCACGCAGCCCACCGCCACCCGCCAGCGGGCCACCGGATCCCCAGGCAGTGGGGGCCGGCCCAGCAGCAACCCCCGCAGGGCAGCGCCCGCGCAGAGGCTGCCGGCGCCCGCCAGGAAGAGCAGATCGTGGGTGGAGAAGGGGCTGAACAGGACCCCCGCGGCCCCCAGCAGACCTACGCCCACGGCCAGCAGGGGACGGGAGAGGCTGCGGGACCGCACCAACACGTCGGCCATGGCCAGCAGCAGCAACAGCTGGGGCAGGATGGGGCCCCAGCGGCGACCCAGCAGGGCGATGTCGGGGAACATGGGCAGCAGCAGCGCCGCCAGCACTCCGGCCCAGCGATCCCCCAGCAAGCGGCCCAGGTCGAAGGCCAACAGCTGGCAGCCCACCAGACAGGCCAGCACGGTGAGCAGCAAGGCCTGCCCGCCGCCCCCGAAGGCGTGGTGGCCCACCAGCCCGAGCCAACTGGAGAGCCCGGGAGTCAGCAGATCCCCCCAGGCCAGCTGCCCGGCGTGGGCGCTGGAGATCAGGTCGTTGACCGGCCAGACAGCCTCGCAGACTACGGGCTCGCCTACCCTGGCTTCGAGCCCGATCCACCTCAGGCCTACGGCCGCCTGCAGCCCCATGCCCAGGCCCAGGGCGAGCCACGGCGCCAGGGCCAGGAGGCGTCGCGTGGGGCCGCGCGGCGGGAAAGCCGAGTTCATGCTGCTCCGGTATACCGGGACAGCGGCAGCGTCATGGATCAGCCTGCCTCAGCCGGGACACCTTGGCCTCGACAGTGGCGCCCTTGGCTACGCGGATGCGGTGCATGAGGATCTCCCCCCGGATCACGGCGGTTTCCTCCACAACCAAGCTCTCGCGCACCAGCAGGCGACCCTCCACCAGGCCCGCCACCACGGCGCGGGCCACGTCCACCTCACCGAAGATGCGACCGGTGCGGCCGACCTCGAGCACGTCCTCGCTGTAGACGCGCCCCCGGAAGTCGCCATCGATGCGCAGGCGTCCCTCGAAGCTCAGATCGCCGCGCCAGCTGGCACCAGGCCCCAAGAAACCCGACAGGGGGTGCCGGGGCGGAGCCACCTAGCGGTCCTCGACGCCGATGCGGTCCACCAGGTGCACCAGCTCTTCCTCGCTGGAGTAGGTGATGACGATGCGGCCTCCACCGCGGGGGCGGTTCTTGATCTGGACCGCGGCGCCAAGCTGCCGGGTGAGCAGCTCCTCGGCGCTGGCATAGCGGGAGACCTCGGCGCGCTTGGGCTTGGTGGCGTGGCCGTTCGAGGCGGCCACCCGGCGCTCGGTGGCGCGCACGCTTAGGCCCTGATCCACGATGGCCGCCAGCAGCTCAGGCAGCTGTTCGGGCGCGTGCAGCGCCAACAGGGCCTTGCCGTGGCCCACGGAGATGAGCTTGGCCCGCAGCGCCTCGAGGGCCCGCGGGGGCAGCCGGAGCAGGCGCAGGGCGTTGGTGATGGTGGTGCGGTCGCGCCCCACCCGCTGGGCCACCTGCTCCTGGGTCAAGCCGTAGGTCTCGATCAGGCGGGAGAAGCCCAGGGCCTCCTCGACCGGATCGAGATCGCTGCGCTGGAGGTTCTCGACCAGGGCCAGCAGCAGGGCGTCGACGTCACCATCGGCGCGATCGGTGACCAGCACCGGCACCTCGGTGAGCCCAGCCCGCCCCGCGGCCCGCCAGCGGCGCTCGCCGGCCACCAGCCTGTACTCGCCAGCCACCTCGCGCACCAAGAGCGGCTGCAGCAGCCCACAGCTGCGGATGCTGTCAGCGAGCTGATCCAGCTCCGCGTCGTCGAAGCTGTCCCGGGGCTGCTCGTTGTTGCGGACGATGCGGTCGATGGGCACCTGAAGCAACACCGGGCCGCCCCCGGCGGTCTCGTGCACCGCGCGGTCGGGGATCAGGCTGGAGAGCCCTCGCCCCAAGCCGCTGGAGCGGCGCGCGGGGCGACGGGCAGGACCGCTCACTTGGCCACCTGGAAGGTAGCGGGCGCGATCTTGCGCTGATGGCGCTGCAGCAGCTCACCGGCCAGGGCCTGGTAGGCCACCGCACCCCGGCAGCCCGGATCGAAGTCGATGATGGGGCGCTGGTAGCTGGGGGCTTCGGCCAGGCGCACGTTGCGCGGGATCACCGTGTCGAACACGTCGCGGCCGAAGACCTCGCGGGCCTGGGACTCGACATCGCGGGACAGGTTGGTGCGCAGGTCGGCCATGGTGATGAGCACGCCCTCGCGGGCCAGGCGTGGGTTGAGATCGCGCTTGACCGCCGAGATGCTGTCCAGCAGCTGCCCGAGCCCTTCGATGGCGTAGTACTGGGCCTGCAGCGGGATGAGCACCGAGTGGCTGGCGGCCAGGGCGTTGACCGTGAGCAAGCCCAGGCTGGGCGGGCAGTCGATGATCACCCAGTCCAGGGGGCGAGCGTAGCGCTGCATAGCCGCGGCCAGGCGCTGCTCCCGGCGGGGCAGATCCACCAGCTCCACCTCGACCCCCACCAGGGAGCGGGTGCTGGGCGCGATGTAGAGGTGCTGGTACCAGCTGGGCTGCACCACCTCGTCGAGGCTGCGGAAGCCCAGCAGCACGTCGGCGGTGCCTCGGGGCTGATCGTCACGGGGGAAGCCCAGGCCGCTGGACGCGTTGCCCTGGGGATCCAGGTCGATGAGCAGGACCTCCTGGCCCATGGAGGCCAGACTAGCGGCGAGGTTCACGGCGGTGGTGGTCTTACCGACGCCACCCTTCTGGTTGGCGACACTGATGATGCGGGACATGCGGGGGTCCGTGGGGAGGGTGTGGGGGGAGCTGTGGGAGCTGCGAACGAGAGCGGGGGACGCTCCGGGGGGGCGCTCAGATTACCGCCTGCGAGCGCCAAAGGCAACGATGCACTACGACGTTGGAGAGCCCGGTGGCTTGACAGGCCAAGTCGAGGGCCACACTCGAGGAAGACTTCGCCATGCCGCACCCCCGCACAGCGACCCTGACCCTCCTCTCACTGGCGTTGCTGCTGCCGCTCACCGCCCAGGCCGAGGGCATCGTCTCCGGCCCCTGGGTCCAGCGTGTCACCCGGGACGAAGCCTGGATCCTGTGGCGAGGCGACGACGACGCCGTGGTGGAGTGGGGCACAGACAGCGGCCTGAGCCACGACAGCCCGGTCTCCACGAGCTCGGGCGAGATCCACCACGCCCGGCTCGCTGGGCTCGAGGCCGCCACCCGCTACCAGTACCGGCTGCGCCACGACGAAGGCAGCACCGAGACCTTCACCTTCAGCACCGCGCGGGCCAGCGCCGAGGCCGGCTTCTCCTTCGTGGTGATCAGCGACTCCCAGCACGACGGCAGCCACCCCGAGCGGCTCCGAGAGACCGTGGAGCAGGGGATCGTCCCCTGGGTCCAGGACGAGCTGGGGGCTGAGCTCGACCAGGCCCTGGATCTGGTGCTGGTGGTGGGCGATCTGGTGAACGACGGCTGGGAAGAGGACCAGTGGCGGGACGAGTTCATCGGCCAGGCCCAGGGCCTGATGACCGCGGTGCCCTTCTACGCCGCCATCGGCAACCACGAGGCCAACAGCCCCCTGTACTTCGACCACTTCCTGCTGCCGGACAACGGCAGCGAGGGCTTCCCCGAGCACTGGTGGTACCTGGACCGGGGCAACGCCCGCATCATCGGCCTGAACTCCAACGCCCCCTACACCGGCGAGACCCAGAAGGCGTGGCTGGCGGCCACCCTGGACGAGGCCTGCGGCGTCGAGGACATCGACTTCGTCTTCGCCTCCATGCACCACCCCTGGCACAGCGAGCTGTGGCCACCGGGGGAGAGCGACTTCCCGGGCGAGGTCATCGAACAGCTGGACGCCTTCGCCACGAGCTGCGGCAAGCCGGCCGTGCACTTCTTCGGCCACACCCACGGCTACAGCCGGGGCCAGTCCCGCGACGCCACGCACCTGCAGGTCAACGTGGCCACAGCCAGCGGAAACATCGACTACTGGGGCGAGTACGACCAGATCGACTACGACGAGTTCACGGTCTCCCTGGACGAGTACGGCTTCGTGGTGGTGGAGCTGACCGCCGGCGACACCCCCAGCATGCAGCTTCGGCGCATCGGCCTGGGCGACGAGTACGAGCCCGCCGACAAGGTCCAGCGCGACGCGGTGCGCCTGCTGCGCGACCCCACCGCTCCGGCCGTCCCCGAGGCCCGCAGCCCGGCCTCCACGGTCTCGCCCCACTGCATCCAGCTGGCCTCGTCCCCCTACTGCGACCCCGACGGAGACCTGCAGGGCGCCAGCCAGTGGCAGGTGGCCACCAGCTGCGAGGGCTTCGACACCCCCGTGGTGGACCGCTGGGTCCAGCACCAGAACCTCTACATGGACGAGGACCTGCAGGCCGGGGACCACCTGGGCGACGAGCTGGTGGCCGGGCTCACGCCGGGCCAGAGCTACTGCTGGCGCGTGCGATACCGCGACCAGGGCCTGGCCTGGAGCGCCTGGTCCACACCCACCGCTTTCGAGACCAGCCAGAGCGAGCTGGGCGAGAACCTGCTGATCAACCCCGGCGGCGAACAGGGCACCGAGGGCTGGGAGTCCGTAGACGGTCCCATCGAGGCCCTGGGTTCCGGGGAGTGTGATGGCGGCGAGCCCCACGAGGGCGCCGCCTACCTGGCGGTTGGCGGTGTGTGCGAAGGAGGCGTGGATCAGGCCGAGGCCATACAGATCATCGACCTCGAGGCGTGGGCTCACCAGGCCGACAGCGGCGAGCTGGCCGTGCTCTTCGGCGGCTGGACCGGCAGCTACTCGGGCTCGGACCTGGCCCAGATCGAGATCCGCTTCCTGGACATCGACGGGCAGACCACCGGGGTCAGCGCGCGCCTGGGCCAGCTCAGCGCGGACTGGGTGGAGCACACCGCCATGGAGCCCGTGCCCCCCGGCACCCGCGCCATCGCCTTCGCCCTGATGGGCACCCGCAACGCCGGCCAGGACTGCGACGCCTACTTCGACGATCTCCAGCTCCGCCTGGACGACCAGGGCGCCCTGGCCGCCTGCCTCGAGCCTCCCGCCTACCCCTGGCCCGACGAGTCCGTGGAGTGCGAGGACACCGGCGTGGACCCCGATGAGCCTGACGACACGGCCGGCCAGGGCGACGGCAGAAGCTGCGGGTGTGCGTCGAGCGGTGCCGCCGCGGTCACACCCTGGGCGCTGGTCCTGCTCGCCGCGCTGGGAATCAAGCGCCGCGAACGCTAAGAAAACCCGGCACCGCGAGAGGTGAGCATGGCAGACAAGGATGACGGCGAAGTACCGCAGCGTGTGAACGAAAACGAGGTCGCGATCCTCAGGGAGGTGCTTCGGCAGGCCGGGAACGAGGTCCCACCCGCCCCTGCCCCCCCTCACTCCCAGCCCATCCTGGATGCCTACCTGGGCCAGGTCTTCGAGGGCATCGCGGTGGTGGCGCCCGACGGCCGCTTCCGGCTGTTCACGCCCGGCCTCGAGCAGATCACCGGCTACACGGCCCAGGAGGTCGGCGGCATCGTCGACCTGATCCGCAAGCTCGCCCCCGATCCCGAGACGGGCGCCCAGCAGTGGGCGGCCTTCGAGCAGGGGCTGGGCCACACCGAGAGCCAGGAGCAGCTCATCCAGATCCTGAACAAGCGCGGCGAGATCCGCTGGCTGCGGGGTCGGCTGTACCGGGTCAACGAGGACACCATGGTCCACGTGCTGGACATCACCGCCATCCACAACCTGCGAGGCGCCACCCCCCACAACGCCGAGCACTACCACGCACTGCTCGAGAACCTCGACATCGGCGTCTACTCCTCGAGCGACCCCGCCAGCGGAAAGATCAGCTACAACAACGCCGCAGCCCGGCGCATCCTGGGCGTCAGCGAGGGCGCCAAGGGCGACCTGTCGAGCTTCATGTTCTACGAGGATCCTGCGGAGCGGGTGAAGCTGGTCTCCGCGCTGATGCAGGGCGGCTGGGCCCGCTCTCGAACGGTGCGCTTCGACGCCCGCCTGCTGCGCGCCGACGATCGTCGGCCGGTGCCCTTGCGCTTCACGAACACCGCCACCTACGACGACGAAGGCCGCATGGTTCGGGTGGACGGGGTCATGGAGGACCGCAGCGAGCACGAGGCCTTCGAGGCCAAGCGCAGGGAGCAGGAGCTTCTGGTCAGCTCCCTGTTCCACGACACCGCGGTGGGCATCGCCATCGGCACCATGGACGAGCGCTTCCTGGCGGTCAACAAGACCTTCTGCGCCATGCTCGGCTACAGCGAGGAGGAGCTGCTGGGCCACGGCAACGACAAGGTCACCCACCCGGACGACCGCCACATCACCACCGCCCAGATCCAGGCCGCCCTGGCTCGGGGCCGCAAGAGCTTCACCTTCCGCAAGCGCTACGTGCGCAAGGACGGCTCGGTGTTCACCGCCGAGCTCACCATGGCGGGTGTGAACAACGAGGCGGGCGAGCTGGTGGCCGGCATCGCCATCGTCGAGCCCGTGGACGACGGTCCCCAGGTGGGCTGAGGGCTACACGAAGGGCTTGATGGCCCGGCGGAAGCTGGCCAGGGCGCGGAAGTCCTGGACGTAGTCGTCGTTGTCGGAGTCCCAGACCAGCACCGGAGACAGGTCGTAGCGGGCGATCCAGTCTTCGTACAGATCGTTGAGGCGCCGGATGTAGCGGTAGGGGATGGCCTGCTCGCTGGCGCGGCCCCTGAACTTGATGCGGCGACGGATCGCCCGGGGGGTGCAGCGCAGGTAGATGAGCAGATCCGGCGGCTGCAGGGCCTCGAGCATGGTGCGGTACAGTTCCTGGTAGGTGGCCCAGTCGCGCTTGGACATGTAGCGACCACGGGCGAGGTTGCGGGCGAAGATCTCGGCGTCCTCGTAGATGGTGCGGTCCATGACCACCGTGCCCGAGGAGCCATTGAGCTCGCGATGCAGCCGGAACTTGTGGGTGATGAAGTACAGCTGGGAGTGGAAGGCCCAGGTGCCCATGTCCTTGTAGAAGTCGTCCAGGTAGGGGTTGTCCATGAACGGCTCGTAGATGGGCTCGAAGCCGTAGGACTGCTGCAGGAAGGTGACCATGGAGGTCTTGCCTGCACCCATGTTGCCGGCGATGGCGATGAACTTCTTCACGGGAGATCCGGGTGCGGGCGGGTCGGGTCGAGAGCCGCCACTGTACCGGACGGGCCGGACGGTTCCTGGCACCTTCTCGATTGCGAGCCTGGAACGGGGTAGATGCGCGTCGGATCCACACAACATCGACAAGGGCCGGCGCGCGCTGCACCGGCGTCTCCCGGAGGTACCCATGTCCCGACCCACGCTCCTTCCCCTCGCGCTCCTGACCCTCGCCCTGGCCTGCGGCGACAAGGACGACACCGACGGGCCTGGACCCGTCGAGGGCGACACCGACAGCGACGCCGACGCGGATACCGACAGCGACAGCGACGCCGACGCGGACACCGACGCCGACGCCGACGCCGACGCCGACACCGACACCGACACCGCCGCGCCTGTGGACGACGACGGTGACGGCTACGCCAGCGTCGAGTCCGGTGGCGACGACTGCGACGACGGCGACGCCAAGATCCACCCGGGCGCCATCGAGGCCTGCAACGGCCTGGACGACGACTGCGACGCCGGCACCTCGGAAGACGGCGTGGCCAGCCTGGCCGACGGCCGCAGCTTCACGGTCCTGCAGGACGCCATCGCCGCCGCCGCATCCGGCGCCACCGTCACGGTCTGCGCGGGCACCTGGGCCGAGTCCGTCACCATCGGCGGCTCCCTCACCCTGCTGGGCTTCGAGGGTGCTTCGGCCACCATCGTCGACGGCAGCGGCGGGGTGGGCCTCCGCTCCACCGTCACCATCCAGCGTGGTGACGTGGTGCTCGAGGGGCTGACCATCACCGGCGGCACCGGCACCTCGAACGACGGCAACACCTGGGGCGGCGGTATCTACGCGGGCCGGGCCGACAGCGTGCGGCTCACCGACTGCATCGTCGAGGGCAACGCGGCGGACTTCGGTGGAGGCCTGGCCGGGCCCTCCGTGTACCCGGCCGCCATCACCCTCACGGACACCGTCGTCCGGGGCAACGACGCGTACTTCGCCGGCGGGGGGTTCCTGATCTTCCACGGCGCGCTCGAGGGCGTCGAGGTCACCGCCAACTCGTCCCCCTACGGCGGCGGCGGGACGGTCTGGTACTGGGACGTCACCGCCGACGCGGCGACCACCTTCCACGACAACCAGGCCACAGAGATCGGCGGCGGCGTGATGATCTGGGACGAGGGCCAGCTCACCATGACCGGCAGCACCCTGTGGAGCAACTCGGCGGGCAGCACCGGCGGTGCCATCCACATCGACGACGGCTCGGTGGCCTGCGCTGGATGCGACCTGGGCGCCGACAGCACCGACAACAGCCCCGACGACGTGGCGGTGCAGGGGCGCGCCGGAATCACCAGCTACACGGCGGGCGGGCCGGTGGACTTCGACTGTTCGAGCAGCTCGGGAGCCTGCACGGGGCTCTGACTCAGAACCTCAGCTCCCCCGTGTTGCCGTACATGTCGCTGACCGTCATCGCATACGCCGTCTCGGGGATCACCCCTGCCAGCAACGTGCGTTCGCCATCGCTCACGCCCTCTGCCGCTATGCGTCGTGGTCGTGCAGGAATCCAAGAGCACCCAGCAGCTCCACCAGGACTTCATGGTCGCCCTCTTTCGCGCGCCGTTTCGCGTTGGCAAGCAGCTCCCCGAGTGGGGTTCCTTCGAGCTGCTTCTGGGATCGCTCGGCGCGCTCGCGGAGGGACAGGGGAGGGTCCGGACGTCGAATGTCCGCCCCTCGGGAGAGCAGCCTGACCGCCAGCATCCGTGATGCGACCACGAAGGCCTCGCCCAGCTCGTCATCGTCCGTTGCTGAGAGAGAGACTCCGAAGGACGTCGCGAACTGCTCGACCTGGCTCGAGTGGGAGCTCCAACGGAACTCGACCTCGACGGACTCATTTCGCCGGCTGTCGAAGTGCGCCGCTTTGTTTCGAATGCGCTGGACAACTCGCAGCGCGCCGACCTCTTCTTGATCGATGAGGCCCAGCGCACTCGCCAGCACGATCTTCGCGCGAAAGGTGCCTGCGGGACTCTGATGTCCCAGCAGCTTCTCGGCCAGGTTCTCCGAGACACAGACAGAGGAGATGAGGAAAGCAACGATCTCCTCGAGATAGGAGCCGATGATCAGCGCCTTCCCCCGATCGGACTCGTCCTCGAGGGAGCGCGTGATCGCCCTCGCCAGGCCACGGTAGCGGTCAGGTCCTGTAGCTGCCATCTGATTGCGCTCCTTTCACATCGGTGTCGCCCTAGCGCGGCACACTCATGCGCTGGGCCTCGGCCATCTTGTGGGCGTGCGCCTCATAGCCGTGCTCCTTGATGTACTGGATGCAGCCGGGGCGGTTCGAGCGGAACAGCAGGCCGAAGAAGCGACCCATGAGATTGTCGAAGGTCTCGCAGTCGGTCGCGTCGGCGTGCTCCTGGCAGTCGGCGCAGCTGGCGTAGCCGTGCTCGTGGCAGCAGCTTCGGATCTTGCACCAAGTGGCCTTGTCGTTCTCGGCGCAGCCGGAGCAGGCTCCACTGCGGTACTTCTTGCAGGCGCCGCAGTACAGACCGCAGCGGGAGATGGCGTTGACGTCGGCGGTGATGGGCTTCATCGTGGGGCTCCTTGGGGCTGGTCCAACGGATTTGTCAGCGCTCTGCGCTGACTCGCTCCTCGAGCGCCACGGGCATCAGGGCGCTGGGCTGCAGTGCGGCGGTTCAGTGCTGGTGCGACGCCACCCAGACCTGGAAGTCCATCTCCTGGCCGGGCTCATCGGCGGCGGCGGCCCCGACGGTGCTGACGAAGACCTTGCCGTCCCGGTAGACCTCGCGGTAGTCGCCGGCCTGGAACTGGCCCGAGCGGCGGGCGCGATCGATGATCAAGCGGCCACCGGAGATCAGGGTTCCCCCGCTGTCACCGCTTCGGTTCCTTTTTCGACCCATGGCCGGCTCCTATGCCTCGCTCGACGACGACCACAGGTCGCAGACGCGGCATCGAATGAGTGGATAGCCGCTCGTAGGCCTGCACGGGTTGTGAGTCAGAGTCCCAGGGATCCTTGGTTGTCGTACACATCCCTGACGTACACGCCAAGTACGCTGAGATCGCCCTCGGGGATCACATCAGCGAGGTAGGTGCGGTGGCCGTCGGCCACGCCCGTGACCTCGATAGCCACCTCCGAGCTGTCGCTCATTTGGAACACGAGGCTGGCCCAGTGCTCCGGCAGGGGGTTGTCGCCCCGGGAGTTGCCGTTGAGGCCGATGAGCCTGAAGCCCCGCTCGTGGGCGGGCAGGCTGAGCCACAGGTCGTTGCCGGAGGCCTCGATATCGATGGTGGCCCGGACCACCTCGAAGGGCTCGCTCTCGATCTCGTAAGGCTCGGTCACGTAGGGGTAGGACGTGCCGCTGGTGACGCGCTCGCCGTACACATGCAGGCGGTAGCTGCCCAGGGGCAGGCCCGCGCGATCGTGCATGTGGCTCACCGGCTGCCAGCCCACCCAGTAGCTGTGGGTCTGGGGGTCCTCGGCGGGCTTGAGGGGGTAGGGCGTGTGTGCCATCAGGAAGTCGGGCAACGCCGAATCCACCGTGCGCCCCGCGTGGGTGGTGACCTCGACCCAGTCACCGCCGTCCTGGACCTCGAGGACCACCCTGGGCAGGTCCACCGACGGATCGCCACCCTGCCAGGCAAGCTGCACCATGCCCGAGACCCGCTGCACCTGATCCTGCCAGGTGAGATCCGGGTTCATGCCCTCGTCCTGCTGCTCGTCTTCGCTGTACAGCGGGCAGTACAGGTAATCCGGGGACTCGGTGATCACGGTGCCGGCGTCGGGGGTGGAGTCCGGGCTGATCTCGGGCATCTCCCATGGGCCCCACTCGGTGAAGTCCCAGATACCGTCGGGGTTCTGCAGCTCGATCTCGGGGGTGAGCAGGGCCTGGGACATGATCAGGGACTGGTCCATGATCCAGTCGCCCTGCAGGGGGCCCCACAGGTTGATGTTGGGCTCGTAGCCCCCCGACAGCCAGTCCTCGGTGATCAGCAGGTAGCCTTCGTGGTCCTGAGAATAGCCGGTGACGATGACCGACTCGAAGCCCAGCTCGTCCTTGGCCCTGCGCCGCACCATCTCGCCGTAGTAGTCACAGACCTCGCCCGGCCAGAAGGACCAGTACAGGTCCGCGTCCTCCTGGCGACCGTCGTCGAACAGGGTGGCCAGGGGGCCGAAGCTCGAGGCGGTGACCACGGTGCGCACCGACTCCCGCAGGGGCAGCTCCGGCTCTTCGTCCAGCTCGAAGGCGTTCTTGAGCAAGGTGAGGAAGCCCTCGGGCTGGGTGCAGCTCGAGTAGGGGTAGACGTCGGCGTTGATGTCCCAGCTCATCAGGTAGGGGGACTCGTCGCCGCAGAAGGCCGCGCCGTTTTCGGCGTTGAACTCGTCCAGGGGCGAGAGGATCTCGCCGTCGTCGCCGTAGATGATCAGGTCGGGCTCGTAGTCTTCGTCGTAGGGCAGGTAGTACCAGTCCACCGTGCCGTTGCGGGTGACGTGGATGTCGTCCCGGGTCTGGGGCACCGAGCGGGTGACGGTCTCCATGGTGACGCTGGCTGGGGCGGTGGGCACCTGCTGCCAGGCCTCGTAGAGCATGGGGCCGGCGCGCTCGGATACGCTCTCGTCCCGGGCGAACCAGTCGTCCTCGGACGCGGGGGAGGCGTCGCCGCCGGCGCCCTGGAAGTGAGCGACCACCACCTTGCTGTCGAACTGCTCGGCGAAGCCGTAGTCCAGGTGGCCGGGGGCATCGACGGACAGCAGGGTGTTGTCGGCGTCGCCCAGGGTGCCGTGGATGCCGAAGCCGTACAAGGCCGCGATGGGCTCGCCGGCGAGGGAGTCCACCCGCATCATCCACAGGATGGGGTCCTTGCGGCTGCCTGGCTCGAGGTCGTCCCAGACCTGCAGCTCATTGTTCTCGCCGCGGCGGTCCCGGTAGACGTAGTCGGTGGGGTCCCAGTCGCGGAAGTAGCCCACGCCGATGGCCACTTCCTGCCGCGACTCGTAGGCCTCGAGGGCCTTGGCCACCGCCTGCTCGGCGTAGCGGGTGAAGACCTCGTGGTTGTAGCGATCGCCGCCCAGGTAGTAGGTGACCTGGGCCGTGAAGTTGCCGGGGCCGTTGTGGGTGTGGTTGGTGGACAGGGTGACCTTGCCCTCGAGATCCAGCCCCGTCTCCGCCTCGAGGCGCTGGGTGATCTCCCGCAGCAGATCGTCGTAGGCGTAGATGACGTCGACCTCGAGGCTCACCAGGTTCTCCTGGCCGTTGTCGAACCAGAAGGCCTTGATGGTGGACTGGGTCTGGATGCCCGTGCTGGGGGCGAAGCCCACCGTGTAGTCCGAGTCCCGGTAGTCCACATTGGCCGTGTTCCCCAGGATCTTGGCCCGGAAGGTGTAGCCACCCTCGGGGCAGCCGATGGGGACGTCCAGCACGCCCTCGGCGGCGCCGACCTTGAGGGCGCCGGCCTGCTTGACGGGCAGCTCGGTGGGGACGTACTCGGCGGGACAGCCGGTGGCCAGGAGCAGGGCGACGGAGGCAGAGAGGACGGAGCGGGACATTGGGGGACCTCGCGAGATGCACAGCCTCCTCTACCACGCGACGGCACGACCCGCGGCCAGGGGGGCTCACAAGCCGACGCAGGTGTGGGAGAATGCGGGTTCTCCAAATCACCCGGAAGATCCATGGCCCACCGCAGCTTCGCCATCGGCGATCTCCACGGCGACATCGGTGCTCTGCGGACGCTCCTGTCTCGGCTGCCCAGCCTGGACGCCACCGACACCATCGTCTTCCTGGGCGACTACGTGGACCGCGGGCCCGACTCGGCCGGGGTGCTGGACCACCTGCGCTTCGTCCTGCCCAGCCAGACCCCGGCGCGCATCGTCTGCCTGCGCGGCAACCACGAAGACGCCTGGCTCCAGGTCCTGCGGCAGCAAGGCTGGGCGGGCTTCACCCAGCCCCGCTCCAACGGTTGCTACCAGTGCGCCGAGAGCTTCCTGCGCCGCTGGCCCGTGCTGCCCGGCCCCGACGACATGGAATCCATGATCCACTCCGGCGGCTTTTTTCCTTGCTGGGCAGCCCACTGGTTCGCCTCCCTGCCCTTCTGGTACGAGGACGACCACGCCATCTACGTGCATGCCGGCCTGCCCAAGGTGGACGAACGCTGGCAGCACCCCAGCGACGTCGAGGATCGCAGCAAGCTGGTGTGGGAGCGGGACCACACCTTCTTCACCGAGTACGTCGGCAAGAAGGTGGTCGTGGGTCACACCGTCACCAAGACCCTGCCCCAGGATCTCTCCCGCTACACCGTGGACGACAAAGAAGACCTGTTCTGGGCGGGCGGCTCGGCCTACCTGGTGGACACCGGGGCCGGCAAGCCGGGCGGCTTCCTCACGGCCCTGGAGCTGCCTCGGCGGCAGGTGTACGAGTCGCGCTGATCCTCAGCCCACCGCGAAGATCAAGGGCTGCACCGGCGAGGTCTCGGCCACGAGGTAGACGACCAGCGCCAGCAGCAGCGCGAGCAACCCGGGACAGACCACCAGCCCGACGGCGAGCAGGTGGCGCAGGCGATGCTGGGAGCGCGCCAGCAAGAAGTAGAGGCAGTAGAAGGGCACCGCCAGGCAGAGCACGCCCTGGAGTGCGCTCTGCCTGAAGGCGTCCACCGCGGCGAGCAGCAGGCAGGCCAAGGACGCGAGGAGCAGCGCCACGGCGACCACGAGCGCGAAGAGGGCGACGATGAGCATGGAGGCTCTCCTGGCGCCGAGGGTAGCACGGAGCCGGACCCTGCAGAGGGAGGGGCTCCTATCCCTCGCCCCCCGGCAGCTCGCGGTCGATGCGGGCGAACAGGGCCGCCATGACCGCGCTGGACAGAGCGGAGGCGAAGTGCCCGACGCTCATGGTGAGCCCACCGCGGAAGCCGGAGACACCCAGGATGAGGCCCGGCGGATGGGAGGTGGGCACCACCAGGTGGGCGGCACGCAGGTTGGGGTGGCCCAGCGCGAGGGCCGCGCCGTCGATGGCCCCCATGTTGGTCAAGACCGGCGGCATCTTCTGCAACATCACCCGCCGCAGCAGGGGCATGATGCCGTCGAGCAGACCAAAGGGCAGAGGCCCCATGATCATCCAGCTGGTCAGCGGGTAGCCCAGGCCAGGCATCACGGCCTTGATGGCGTCGGTGGTGGCCTTGACCCGCTGGACGGTGTCGCCGTAGGACTCGCCCAGGTGGGGGCCCAGGTTCTGGTACATGAAGCCGCTGAGGTTGCACAGGCCGTCGGCGCGGCGTGAGGGCAGGTAGCGGCGCAGGTCCACCGTGCCCCAGAGGCGCAGGGTGTCGCGGCCGTTCCAGGGCGCGCAGGCGGCGAGGGCCCGCAGCACGGCGGCACAGACCAGATCGTTGACGGTGGCGTCGGGGGCGGTGGCGCGGATGAGCGCCAGGCGCTCGGCGGGCAGGTGCAAGGTCTGGAAGATCGGCGACCCAACCTTGGCGCCGCCCATGGGCAGCTGCAGGTGGCGCAGGGGAAACGCCGAGGTCCAGGTGTCGTGCAGGATGCGGCGCAGCAACGCTGGCAGCCCCCCAGGCAGCAGCGGCCAGAACACCTGGCGCAGGCTACGGCTGCCCAGGCGAGGCAGGGGGTGATGATCGGGGTCGTCCCCCAGGGCGCGGTAGATCTCGGCGAGCCGGTAGGCCAGCTCCTTGGTGGCGCCGGCGTCGGCGACCTGATGGTGGACCTTGAGGACCAGCCGGTCGCCGTGTTCGCCCGGGAGCCACAGGGCTGCCAGGCGCGGCCCGGCGTCCCCGGGCAGGGGCTCGGCCATGAAGGCGCGGGCCTGCCCCTCCCACTCGCCGGTGGCGGCGCGCCGCTCGCGCAGCAATGGGGCGGCATCGAGCTCAGCGGGGGCCAAGCGCTGCCAGTAGGGGAACAAGTGACGTGCCACGAAGCGGCACCCCAGCACCGGCTCGGCGTCCAGCAGCAGCCTCAGGGCGCGCCCCAGCCGCGGCCCGTCCAGAGGGGCGTCGTAGTCCAGCACGGCGTGGATGAGCGGCTCCGACAGCGAGCCGATCAAGTGCAGGACCACGTCCTCAGTGCGCGCGGGGAGCCGAACGGGGATGGAGGAGGTCCTAGGGCCAGTCATAGGCCCAGTCTACCCAAGGGCATCCCACCACCACCCGACCACAGCAGATCTGGCCGGCGGGCGGCCTCGGACAGGCCAGATTTTCAGCCTTCGACCCGCAGGGGATCGGGATGGGCGGGCCCCCGCGAGAGGGGAGCGACCTCGCGCTTCAACTCATCGACCCGTCGCTGCATCGAGGCGCGCGTGGCCGCCATGAGCCTCTCTGTGACGGCTGGGTTCCTCGCCTCGCGGCGGAGCTCTCCCGACGCCTGCTAGCCATCGAGCGTGGTGTTGTCGGCCACCATGTAGTCCCCGGGATCGAGGGGGCTGCCGTTGATGCCGATGTAGAGCGTGTAGGACGCCTGGTCGACACAGCCGGAGCCGCCCCACTGGCTGATGCCGATCACGAAGGAGCCGTCGTGTTCCGCGGTCAGCCGGGCCGAGGGGCAGCCCGAGCCATCGATCCAGGGGGACCGGCTGCAGTCGACCTCGTCGTCCAGCTCGGAGTAGTCGGACTCGAGCCCGTACAGCTCCGTCCCGGCGTCGTAGGCGAAGGCCAGCACATCGGCGGCGCCGTTGCCGTTGTCGGCGTGGATGTCGACGCAGTCGCCCGCCTCCACCTCGATCTCGTAGAAGTCCCAGAACACCAGGTGAGCGACCTGGCAGTACAGCTCGTCGCGGTAGCCGAGGCTGTCCGGCGCGTCCGTGCCGCACAGCTCCAGCTCACCGTCGGTCTCGAACTGGGGGTCGCTGTCCGCGTCCGCATCAGCGTCGGAGTCTGCGTCGGCGTCCGCATCGGCATCCGCATCGGTGTCCGCATCGGCGTCCGCATCGGCGTCGGAGTCCGCGTCGGAGTCCGCGTCGGCGTCGGTGTCCGCGTCGGCTTCATCCAGAGCGCCCGTGTCCTTGTCGAGGCCCTGGTACTCGGGAATGTAGATCCCGCAGGCGGCGAGGGTGAGGGCGAGGGCGGGGATGACAAGCTGCTTCATGGTGGGCTCCCGGAGATAATGTTTCCAGCTGTTACATATCGCCAGCCAGGCCCTGCTCGGGGGAGCCGCGCAGCGACTGACCCCAGGGTGATCCCAGGGGGGTGCGTGCACCTTCCAGCGTGGCTGGCAGCTACCGGAGCGCTCACACCATCCGCGGCGGGACGGACCGAGATCCAACCACCACGCGCGAGGCGCGGGGCGAGCCGCGAGGACCCAGGCATCGTCTGCTCGAACGCCGCCGTCTGACGCGGCCAGAGGTCTGTTGGGCGGCGTTGAGCTGCGAGGCCCCTGGCATCGTCGGTTCGAACGCCGCTGTCTGACGCGGCCGAAGGCTGGGCGGCGTTGAACAGCGAGGCCCCTGGCATCGTCTGCTCGAACGCCGCTGTCTGACGCGGCCGAAGGTCTGCGTCAGACGTTTTTGACGTGCAGCTCCCCCAGTGCCTTGACCGGCACGCCCGCGGGGGCTCCCGACATCAAGCACTGGGCCGAGGTGGTCTTGGGGAAGGCGATGACGTCGCGGATGTTGTCCGTGCCGCACAGCAGCATGGCGCAGCGGTCGAAGCCGTAGGCCAGCCCGCCGTGGGGCGGGGCGCCGTAGCTCAGGGCCTCGAGCAGGAAGCCGAACTTCTCCTGGGCTTCTTCGTCGCTGATGCCCAGGGCCGAGAAGACCTTGCGCTGGACCTCGGGGTCGTGGATACGGATGCTGCCGCCGCCGATCTCGTAGCCGTTGCAGACCAGGTCGTAGGCGTCCGAGCTGACCTCGCCCAGGCGCTCGGGGGTGTCCAGCAGGTGCAGATGCTCGGGGGCCGGCGCGGTGAAGGGGTGATGCACCGCCACCCAGCGGTCCTCTTCCTCGTCGTGGTCGAAGGCCGGGAAGTCGGTGACCCAGACGAAGGAGAAGGTGCCAGCAGGAATGAGGCCACGATCTTTGGCCACCTGGACGCGGAGCATGCCCAGCCCAGCGTTGACCGTGCTGGCCTTGCCCGCGCCCACCAGCAGCAGGTCGCCGTCCTGGGCGCCGGTGAGCTCGGCCACGGCCGCGCGCTCGTCGTCGGCCAGCTTGCCCAAGGGGCCGGCCCACTTGCCCTCGGCCACCTTGCCCCACAGCAGGCCGCCCATGCCGTAGCGGCGCACAAACTCGGTCCAGCCGTCGATGACCTTGCGGGACGAACCCTCAGCGCCGCCGGGGACCCGGATGGCCTTGCAGATACCGCCGCCCTCGAGGGAGCCGGAGATGACCCGGAACTCGGTGTCCTTGACCGCGGGCAGGATGTCGATGTGCTCGAGGCCGAAGCGGGTGTCCGGGGCGTCGCGGCCGAAGCGGGCCATGGCCTGGTCATAGGTGATGCGGGGGATGGCCGGGATGTCGTAGTCCAGGATGCGCTTCCACATGGCGCGGGCCACGCCCTCGGCCAGCTCCATCACCAGCTCGCGGGTGGCGAAGCTCATCTCGATGTCGATCTGGGTGAACTCGGGCTGGCGGTCGGCGCGCAGGTCTTCGTCCCGGAAACACTTCACGATCTGGAAGTAGCGGTCCATGCCCGCCACCATCAGGATCTGCTTGAACAGCTGGGGGCTCTGGGGCAGGGCGTACCAGGTGCTGGGGTGCACGCGGCTGGGCACCAGGTAGTCCCGGGCGCCCTCAGGGGTGGCCTTGGTGAGCACCGGGGTCTCGATCTCGAGGAAGCCCTCGTCGTCCAGGTAGCGGCGGGTGGCCTGGGCGGCCTGGTGGCGCACGGTCAGGGACTTGGCCAAGGCCGGGCGACGCAGGTCCAGGTAGCGGTACTGAAGCCGGGTCTCCTCGCTGGCCTTGACGTCATCCCTGGGGGCGAAGGGCAGCGGCTTGGTGCGGTTGAGGATGAACAGCTCGCTGGCCACCACCTCGATGGCGCCCGTGGGAATCCGATCGTTGACGTTGGCGCGAGGCACGGCCTGGCCCACCACCTCGACCACGAACTCCACGCGGCAAGCGGCGGCCAGCTCACGGGCGGCTTCGGGGGAGCGCTGGTCCACAGTGACCTGGGTGATGCCGTGGCGGTCGCGGAGGTCCAAGAAGACCACGCCGCCCATGTCGCGGGCGCCATCGACCCAGCCCTGCAGCACCACGTCGGTGCCGGCATGCTCGGCGCGAAGCTGACCACAGGTGTGCGTACGGCGGGCGGACTCCAGCATGGGACCTCCAGGGGGCGGCTGGGTGGAAGCCCGGCTCATAATCGGGGGGCCTGACAGGGGGTAGGCGCGCCTAGTCTTCCTGTTCCCACGACAGCTCGGGGAACACCGCCCGAGCATCGGCCTCCAGCCACGGCGCGTAGCGCTCGTCGCCCTTCATGTGCAGCCCCACCCACGCCGTGACCAGCACCTGGGTGATGGCGTGGGCCTGCTCGATGGGGATGTAGCCCTCGCCCTCGGTGTCGCACTCGGGCAGGAACAGGTAGGCCACCTCGCAGACGTCCGAGAACGCGAAGTGACCGGCGCCCTCGAGCGTGGCCAGGGCCTTGGGGCCCGAGGCGTGACCATAAGTGGGGCGGATGTGCTCTTCGTAGTCGAAGATGTCGTCCACGGTGCCGCCGAGCATCAGGATCTCGTCCACCGGGGCCAAGCCCTCGCCCTCGAGGCCAAAGGCGTACCAGAGGCCGGGGGACATGGCCACGGGCCACAGGGCGCGCTCGTCACCCTCGATCTCGGTGGTGAGCAGCGCAGGATCGATGTCCTCTACCAGGCTGCACAGCCAGCCCCCCCGGGTGGCGCAGTAGTCCACCATGGCCTGCCCATCCAGCTGGGCCCCCACCAGGATCATGCTGGTGATGGCGCCGAAGCTGTGGCCCATGGCGCCGTAGCCCGCGTCGGGGTCCACCATGCCGCCCAGGCGCTCGTGGCCGCCCTGCACCATGGCCAGCAGCTCGTCCACGGCGTATCGCACGTCGTCGGGGCGCTCGGCCATGACCTGGCCGACCATGCTGTCGTCCACGTCGAACAGGGTGTTGTTCGGGTGGTCCGGAGCCACCACCACGAAGCCGTGCTGGGCCAGCACCTCGGTGAGGAAGATGCTCTGGTAGCGGATGCCCGAGTAGCCGTGGGAGAAGGCGATGAGGGGATAGGGCGCGCCGCGCCGATCCGCTGGGGCGTCGCGGTAGGCCTCGCGGGTGATGGGCAGCAGGGGGTAGGGCTCGGGCTCCTCGCCGTCTTCGGGCACGGCCGGGTACCACACCTCGATCACCATCTCCTTGCCCCGGGGATCGGTGTACTCGAAGGTCTCCACGCCGGCTTGGTAGGGGCCGCGCTGATCGGGGGCGACCCAGGCGGGAGGGGGCTCCACCACGGGGGCGGTGTCCTCCAGCTCCGGCGGGGGCTGGCAGGCGAGCAAGGCGAGGGCGAGCAGATGGAACGACATTCCAGCTCCACCATACCAGCGCGACGGGGACCACGCGGGGCCGGATGAGCCCGCTCGCTGAAGTCCGGCCCGCCCCCTGCCGATAGGCCTCTCCGACCCCGCGACGCTGACCGCAGAGGTGCGCATGATGGACGCGCGAACACGCTGGCCTGGACCCGTGATCACCGTACTGGCGGCGCTGGTCGCCGGTGCCGCGAGCGCCGAGGGCGGCGGCCCGGACGATCCCCACAGCCTCCTGCAGGCCATGCGTGCCGCGGTGGTGGCCGGTGAACCCGAGCAGGCCCTGGGCCTGGCCAAGCAGACCCGCAAGGTCCTGCAGACCAGCCAGGAGCCCGTGCCTGCCCATGTGCAGGGCGGCCTGGCCATGGTGGAGGGCGCGGCCCGCTGGAGCGCCGACGATCGAGATCTCGCGATGGACGCCTGGCGCGCCGCCCTGCGGGTGGCCCCAGAGCTGGCCTGGGACCCGGATCTGCCCGCCGCCGGCGACGCCGACGCCGTGTTCGAGGCCTTGCGGCGCGAGGTGCGCGGCCGCCCCACCACCGTGGTGGGCGTACCCGCCGACCTGGGCGCCACCCAGCTGTATGTGGCCGGCCGGCCCGCCACCCCGGAGCTGGCCCTGCCCGAGGGTGCCTACCTGGTGCAGGCCGCCTGCCCCGACGGTGTGCTGCGCAGCCGCTGGTGGCGCTCGGACAAGCCGCTCAAGGCCGAGAAGAGCTGCCCGGGCGGACTGGGCGCGGCCACCGTGGTCGCAGACCAGGGCTGCAGCGGCCCCGAGTTCGACAGCTTCGGCAACCCCATCGATCCATGCGCGAGTGCGGGGATGGCGCAGGGCGACTAATCCGGGCTCATGCCCCACCCCACCCCCTCCTACGACCTCATCATCGTCGGCGCCGGCCCCGGAGGGTCCGTGGCCGCCCTGACCGCAGCCAAGGCGGGCCTGCGGACCCTCTTCTTCGAGCGCGGCGCCCGTCCCGGCGAGAAGAACGCCTCGGGCTGCGGCCTGGGGCCCCGCATGTGGCGGGCCTTCGACTTCATGGAGCAGCTCACCCCGGCCGTCTGCCCCTCCATGCGCGAGGGCAACGCCATCCGACACCACCTGGTGGACGAGACCGGGCAGGTGGCGGCCCGCATGATGACCCGCCCCACCCGCTCCGTGGGCTACGAGCCCGCTGCGCGCTTCATCACCATGAACGCCTACCGCAGCGACTTCGACCCCTGGCTGGCCAGCCTGGCCACCGCCGCGGGGGCCGAGCTGCGTTGCTCCACCCTGATCACCGGGCTGCACCACGAAAAGGGGCGTGTGGCCGGGGTGGTGGACGAGCAGGGTAGCGTTCACCGCGCACCCATGGTCATCGGTGCCGACGGCGTGCTCTCCACCGTGGCCCGAGCCGCCGGCATCCGCGAGCGCTGGAAGCGGGACGAGGTGGTGCTGGTGCCCCAGCTGGACTTCGCGGTGGAGCCAGGGCGCATCGACGACGTCCTGGGCGATGAGAGCCTGGCCTGCTGGTGGGGTGTGGACTTCCCCGCCGCCTACCAGGTCTTCTTCCGGGACGGCTTCCACATCGGCCTGGGCAACTGGCTGGACGCCTGGGATCAGGACGCCATGGCCCCCCTGCGGAGGGTGGTGGAGCTGCCCGACTTCCAGCGCCTGATCCGCACGCTGCACGCCGAACCCCGGGAGCTGCAGGTGCATCTGCTGCCCTGGCTCACCGACCCGGGCAAGACCTACTCCCAGGGCGTGATGCTGGTGGGCGACGCCGGAGGCTTCCCCTGCCCCCTCGAGGCCGAGGGCGTGTACCAGGCCATGGAGACCGGCCGCGTCGCCGCCGAGGTGGCCGCCGAGGCCCTGGGGGCTGGTGATCCCTCCGAGGCGTTCCTGGCCGAGTACGAGCGCCGCTGGCGCGCCTCGTCGGTGGGCGTGGAGTTCGAGGCCGGGCCGGAGCTGGCCCGCATCTGGCGGGCGCTGCCCTTCAGCCCCGAGCAGAACATGAGCTGGTTCATCCCCATGGTCAGCGAGCTGCTGGGCGGCATCTTCGACTGGTCCGAGCCCCACGCGGTCCGGATGCAGCAGGTGGCCCAGCACCTGCGCGGCTACGCGCCCCAGGCCCTGCCCTTCTTCGAGGACGAGGTGGTGCCCCTGCTGGGCGCGGTCTACGGCGACGAGATCCGCGAGCTGACCAGCTGGCGCAGCATGATGCGCATGGCGGGCATCGCGCTGCGGCTGCGGCGGGCCGCGAGGGGGCGATCATGAAGCTCGATCTGGGCACGCTCAACCGCTGGAACCCCGGCGATCAGGACTTCATCGCCTTCGACCACCAAGCCTGCGTGGGCTGCAGCGCCTGCGTCCGAGCCTGTGTGGCAGGGATCTGGTCCATGGACAAGGCCGGAGAACAAGCCTCCCTGGCCCCGGACTACCGCCAGCGTTGCCTCGAGTGCGGCGCCTGCGACCAGGTCTGCGAGGCCCGCGCCATCCACTTCTGCTACCCGCCCGGGGGCACGGGTGTGATCTTCGAGCAGGGGTGAGGGCGCGCCCTCAGCGCAGATCGAGCGCCTGCACGAACATCACGAAGCCCGCGCCCTCGAGGTCGTCCACCGCCACCCGTTCAGCCCCCCAGGCCCTCGGCCTGCGGCTCGTCAGCCGAGGGATCCGGCGCGGGCAGGGCGCTGGCGTTGCGCCAGAACCCGCCCACGTCCTCGCCCGCCGCGTCCTGCCAGACATCCACGGCGTAGTAGGGCCCCGCGTTGAGATCGCCGCCCAGCAGCACCAGGGCGTCCGACGGCAGCGCGGCCACCCGCAGGCCCAGCTTCCGCACCTGCAGATCCCGGATGCCCCAGAAGCCCACGAAGGGGGAGAGGTGGGTGCCCAGCACCACCACGGTCTCGCCGGTCTGGGCATGCTCGAAGCTCCACTCGAGCCACGCCCGCTCGAGGCGTGGGCCGGGGAACCTCTCGGTCTTGCGCTGGGCGTCGTAGAAGACCTCGTCCTGGGCCAGGGTCCGGGCCACCAGGCCCTGCCGCACGAACAGCCCCACCCCGTGGAAGGGGTGCCCGCCTTCGCTGCCCACCCAGGCCGCGTAGCCAGCCGCCTCGCCCGCCTGGACAAAGGCCTGGGCGTCTTCCCACTCCTACAGTTCCCGCAGGGTCAGCACGTCCCAGCCGGCGGCGAACAGCTGCCCGAGCTGCGCAGCCCGGCGCTCCTCGAGCCGGGGCACCAGGGAGTGACCGAGCCCCAGCAGGTAGGTCCGGTCCAGCAGGCCGACGAGGAGACCGAGGAGGAGACCGAGGAGGAGCATGGCTACCAGCCGGTGTCCCAGTCGCTCTCGCAGCCAGCGCCCTCCCAGCCGTCGTCGTAGTCTCGCAGGAAGCAGGCGTCGGGGGCCCGATAGGCGAGGCCGTCCACACAGTCGTTCCACCCGTGGTCGTAGCAGTCATTGGCGGAGTCCCGGCCTTCTCAGCTCGTCAGAGACGGCGCCCAGGGGAGGACAAGGCAGCACAGGACGACCCAGCGGGACACGAAAACCTCCGGAAAGGACAGCGCTCACCGCCCCATGACAGCAGCCTCGCTGGGGAACCCCGAAGTCGATGACTGGGCCCACCCTGCCGCCTGCGCTTCGCTGGCCTCACTCGGAGGCGCACGCCCTGGCGCTGGCCACCCCAGCCCACCACCGCCCCAAGGACCGTCCCGGGCCCTCGATCATCCCGAGAGCTGCTAGCCACACGTGCCCCACGCCGCCGTGCGTTATCGCAGTGAGGACAATGAGCGAGCCCAGCGGCGCGCCCTGGCCCCCGGCGTGGGCATGGCCGCCTGGGAATCCCTGGACACCTACCATGATCAGACGCCTTCCCCCCTACGTTGCCACCCTGGGCGCCCTGGCCCTCGCCGCCTGCCCCGGGCGCGACGGCGCCACCGTGAGCCGCCCCACCCTGGACCACCCGAACATCGTGGTGGTGGATGTCGACAGCCTGCGGGCCGACTACCTGTCCCCCGAAGCCTGCGCGGACGGCTATGCCCCGTCCATCTGCGGGCGGATGGAAGGCGGCGCCTGGTTCACCCAGACCACCAGCAGCTCGGGCTGGACCCTGCCGGCCCTGGATGCCCTGCTGTCGGGGCGCCACCCCAGCGCCGCGAGCCTGAGTGTCCTGAGCCCCGATCCCCTCGCGACCAGCGCACGCGACGGCCAGCTGCAGCAGGCCCCACAGGGAGCGCAGGGCCCACCCACACTGGCCGCGGCCCTGGCCCTGTACGGCTACGACACCCGCGCCTTCTGGGGATCGACCACTGGCGGCGCGGCGCCCTACCTGAGCGAGGGCTTCGAGACCGTCCACGCCTTCGACCAGGCGCCGCAGACGGCGACCCAGTGGCGCGACGCTGTCCTGGACTGGCTCGAGACCCCTCCGCAGGAGCCCTTCTTCGCCCTGGTGCACACCCTGGACGCCCACTCGGGCCTGCCCGCCGACGGCCTCCACCTGCCCATCTCGGGGGTGGATCGGGAGGTCGCCCGAAAGCTGCTGGGCAGGGACATGGACGAGATCTATCGAGAGCTCGAGCAAGGCTCCTCGACGCCCGAGGCCCTGGCCTCCCTGCGCACGGCCTACGCGGAGCGAGTCCGCTGGTACGACGCGCAGGTGGGCTGGGTGTTGGACGAGCTGGAGAGCCACGGGCTGCTGGACAAGACGCTGGTGGTGATCACCTCGAACCACGGCGAGGGCCTGAGCGAGCGGCTCCCGGGCACCCACGGCCCCCCCTACGCCGAGACACTCCGGGTTCCCCTGCTCTGGCTCGAGCCCGAGGCGCGAGGACTGAGCCACCGCATCGACACCCCGGTGCAGCTGATGGACCTCGCCCCATCCTTGCTGGACAGGGTCGGCGCCACGGTCCCCGCAGAGTTGGACGGGCGCTCGTTCATCTCCCAGCTCGGACGACCCGGACAGCCCTACGATCCCCGCCCCGTCTACGCCGCCTCGAGCTGGCGTTCCATGGCGCTGCGGGACGACGGCTGGGCCGCGGTGCGGACCCCGCGTGGCGAGCGGCTGGAGAGCGAGGCGGCGGGCCTCGAGCTGTACCGTACGAGCGACGATCTGGCCGAGCTGCACGACCTGGCCGCCAGCACCCCCGATCGCACCGCGGACATGAGCGCACGCCTGGACGCCTGGGTCGCCACCCTGCGAGAACGGGCCGAGAGCACCCCGCTCGACGACGACCCCGCCCTGGCGGAGGAGCTGAACAAGCGGGGCTACGGGGCTGACTTCGACGTGGCCCAGCCGCCCGCGGCCCAGCCGTGAGCTCGGCTGTTCGCGGCATGGGCGGTGGGGTCGGCGTCGTCTTCATGGAGGGGGTGATGGCTCGCACCGCCCGCGAGCGTCGGTCCGGCTGCGTTCGAGCGCTGTGCGCGCTGCTGTCGATGGTTGGGGTCGCCTGCCAGGGCGCGCCACCCCCTCCCAGCTCGGCACGCCAGCCCAGCTTGGCGCCGCCTTCCGCACCAGGCCCTGCGTCCAGCCGCGATCCCTCCTGCTTTCGACGGGGAGAGCTGGCTGGACATGAAAGCGCGGGGGATCTGACGCGCCTGCCCCAGGCTGCCGCGTCTTGTGCAGCTCACCCCGGGGACCTGGAGGTCTACTACGACGGGGCGGCCCACAGCTTTCCCTTCGATCTCGAGTACCCCCAGGCCACGGTGGACCTCGCGGCGACGTCCATCGACGCGGATCGCGCCAGGGAGACCTTCCTGCGGGGGCTGTTCTTGTCCTACGGCCGCAAGCACTCCCAGGACCCCGCGGCGTGCGAGACCTTCGTGGCGGCGTGGCCCGTCATCCCAACCCAGGATCGGCACTTCGGGATCGCCAACGGCATGGCCTGGGGCCACAGCGCCCGTCTCGAACACGGCATCGAGGACGGCTTCGCGCAGGCCGAGGGCCTGAGCGCCCCCATCCGGTTCATCTACCTCGAGGAGCTGGGCTGGCAGCTGTCGCGCCTCCAGGACCTCGCCGGGGGTCGGTCGGGCCCCCACCTGGCCGAGGCGCAGCCTGCGGAGCGACGCTGCGTCGTCGTTCATGGCATCGTCCGGGGAGCGTTCTCTCGGGACCTGGACATGGCGGCCGCCCACCAGTGGCTGGAGGAGCAGCCCACCTGCCGAGTGCACATCCTCCATGCCCTGGTCCAGGCGGGCAAGAACCGAGGTCAGTCCGCGGTGGACCTACAGGCCCTGTTGGACCGCGAGCTGCGCCCCGAGGACGCCGAGGTCTGGCAGAGCCTGGCGGCGTTGCCCTGACCTCGACCTAATCCAGCACTGGCGGATGGCCCCCAAGGGTCAGGCGAACCCAGGGCGCGTAGTGATCGCTGAGCTCACAGCCCAGGGCCGCGTCCGGCTCGGTATAGGCCAGCCCGCCGTCCACCACCCGGGCGCTGCCCTGACCGTCCCGCAGGAACAGGTGGTCCATGCGTGAGGGCAGCTCGTCGCCACCGTAGTTGGCGAAGGAGAGGGAGTTGCAGTCCGTGGCGGTCCAGGTGCTGGTGTGGTCCTGGCAGAAGCCCTCGACGCCGTAGGGACGCTCCTTGTGTGCAGGACCGCCGCCGACGGGCACGGCCTGACCCTCGGCCAGATCGCTCGGTGGGTTCGAGAGCACCCGGGCGTCCACCAGGCCGCCGTAGTGGGCCAGCAGCGGCAGGGCGCTGGCGTTGCGCCAGAACCCGCCCACGTCCTCGCCCGCCGCGTCCTGCCAGACATCCACGGCGTAGTAGGGCCCCGCGTTGAGATCGCCGCCCAGCAGCACCAGGGCGTCCGACGGCAGCGCGGCCACCCGCAGGCCCAGCTTCCGCACCTGCAGATCCCGGATGCCCCAGAAGCCCACGAAGGGGGAGAGGTGGGTGCCCAGCACCACCACGGTCTCGCCGGTCTGGGCATGCTCGAAGCTCCACTCGAGCCACGCCCGCTCGAGGCGTGGGCCGGGGAACCTCTCGGTCTTGCGCTGGGCGTCGTAGAAGACCTCGTCCTGGGCCAGGGTCCGGGCCACCAGGCCCTGCCGCACGAACAGCCCCACCCCGTGGAAGGGGTGCCCGCCTTCGCTGCCCACCCAGGCCGCGTAGCCAGCCGCCTCGCCCGCCTGGACAAAGGCCTGGGCGTCTTCCCACTCCTACAGTTCCCGCAGGGTCAGCACGTCCCAGCCGGCGGCGAACAGCTGCCCGAGCTGCGCAGCCCGGCGCTCCTCGAGCCGGGGCACCAGGGAGTGACCGAGCCCCAGCAGGTAGGTCCGGTCCAGCAGGCCGACGTTGTAGCTCAGCACCTTCAGGCTCTCGCCGCCCACGAGGGGCGGGAGCGCCTGGTGGGTCTGTCGCTCGGCGGCGAACCAAGCGGAGGGGTCCGGGGCCGCCGTGGGCGCGCGCGCGGGATCGAACAGATCCGCCACGGTGGCCGCACCAGGGTAGGCCGCGGCGAGGTGGGCCAGGGCAGGCTGATCCGCCAGCAGCGCCTGGTCGGCAGCCTGGTCGAGGACCGGGGCGCCACCCTGGCACGCGACGAGGAAGGCGATGCTCGACAGCAGGACGGTCATGGCGACTCCAGGGATCCGGGGGGAACGCCACGATAGGCGCACCCCCGCCGCGCCGCAAGCGAGCTGCTTCACAGTCCCCCGAGCGCGCCCCTGCTCCGCGGCCAGGCCGCCGCGGCGGGTGAAGACACAGGGCCCGGCGGTGGCGTCCCACAGCGCTGAGGACAGGAACGAGGAGCCACCCACAGCGAGCGTGCCGCGTGTTATACAACATGCGTTACGAAACGGCTGTATCCAAACGAGGCGCCCATGCCCCCCAAGGTCACCGTGACCGAAGCCCAGATCCTCGAGGCGGCCTTCGAGCTCGTCCGCAGCGAAGGCCTCGGCAAGCTCTCCGCCCGGGCGGTGGCCCAGGGGTTGGGCTGCTCCACTCAGCCCATCTACCGGGCCTACGGCTCCATGGCGGCCCTCGAAGAGGCCGTCTTCGAGCGGGCGTCCCAGGTGGCCATGGGCTTCCTGATGGGCGAAGACACCGAGCACCCCTTCCTGGGGATGGGCCTTGGCAACCTGCGCTTCGCCGAGCAGGAGCCCTGGCTGCACAGCATGATCACCCGCTCGGACCGGGTGGTGCGCGATCTGGTCACCGGCGCCGCGCCCCCGGCCTTCGTCCTCGAGCAGATGCGGCTGCTGCCCGAGCTCGCCGGCATGGACGAGGCCCAGCTGCGACGGATCCACACCCTGCTCTGGTTCTTCAGCCAGGGCATCGCCGCGGTCTTCGACGCCACCACGGGCACCGACCCCATGCCCATGGCCCGGGAGCACCTGATCATCGCGGGCCAGGCGGTCATCGCCTGGGAGATGGGGCAGGTGAAGCCATGAAGATCGCCGTCATCCTCGGCAGCCCCTGCGGCGAGGCCAGCGTCACCCTGCAGTACGTCGAGTACCTGCGCCGCTGCTTCCCCCAGCACGAGCTAGAGCTCATCGACGTGGGCCGCCGTGTGCGGCGCCTGGAGCGGGATCCGGGGCAGTTCGACCAGGTCGTCACGACCATGGCCGACGCCGACGCCCTGATCTGGAGCTTCCCGGTCTACACCTTCCTGACCCCCGCCGCGGTGGTGCGCTTCGTGGAGCTGCTCTCGAGCACGGCGCAGGCACGGCGCTCGAGGGCAAGGTGGCCACGGTGCTCACCAGCTCCGAGCACTTCTTCGACCACACGGCCCACACCTACATGGAGGCGGTCAGCGAAGATCTCGGGATGCGGGTGTATCCAGGCTTCTCGGCGGAGATGGAGGAGCTGTACAGCCCCGCGGGCCAGCACAACCTCGAGGCCTGGGCGCGGGACTTCTTGCGGGTGGTCCACCAGGACGCCCCCCTCGAGCGCCGCACCGTGCCGGTGAGCTGGGAGCCCCCCCACTACGCCCCGCAGCTGGGAGCGCCCACCGCAAAGACCGGTACACGGACCATCACCGTGGTCACCGACCTGGACGAGGACGACAGCAACCTGGCCCACATGATCGAGGCCTTCCGCCACCACGCGGCCCACCCGGTGGACGTGCTGAACCTGCGGGAGATCGGCATGAAGGGCAGTTGCCTGGGCTGCCTGCGCTGCATCTATGACGGCACCTGCGTGTACAAGGACGGCTTCGCCGAGGCCTTCGACCAGCGCATCCAGACCGCCGACGTGCTGGTCTTCGCCGGCACCCTGCGCCATCGCTACCTCGGCTCGGTCTTCAAGACCTACTTCGACCGCAACTTCCGCAACGGCCACCGGCCCATCCTGCACGGCAAGCCCATGGGCTGGCTGCTGTCGGGGCCGCTGCGCCAGCTGCCCAACATGCGCCGCATCCTCGAGGCCAAGAACGAGGTCCAGCGCAGCCCCCGCCTGGGCATCGTCACCGACGAGCAGCGCGACGAGGCCGCCATCACCGCCCACATCGTGGAGCTGGCGAGCGCGGTGGACCGCTGGGCCGAGGAGCCCTGGATCCGCCCCGCCAGCTTCCTGGGCGTGGGGGGCCGCAAGATCTTCCGCGACCTGATGTACGCCATGCGGGGCCTGGTGCGCGCCGACCACCTCTACTACCGCCGCGAAGGCCTGTACGACTTCCCCCAGCAGGACCACAAGCGCACCCTGTTCAACTGGGCCATGGCCGCCATGATGTCCCTGCCCTGGACCCGCCGCTGGCTCATGGAAGAGATGAGCAAGCTCAAGGTGATGGGGCTGCGCAAGATCGTCGACCAGAAGGGGCCGGCGGCCGGGGAGCCGGCGTCGTGACGGCGGTGCCCAGCCAGATCAGCCGTCGATGCGCGAGACGAAGAACACCGTGGTCCGGCCCTCCTCCTCGTCCTTCACTCGCTGGAAGCCCCACAGCAGGAAGGAGTCGTCGGTCCACTCCTCGGTCATCGTGTCCCAGTTGGCCTTGACCTCGTCGTGGTCCGAGGCGCCGATGGCCTGCTCCTGGTCCTGGCCCACCACCTCATCGCCCACGACGGTGCGCCTCGAGACGCGGCTGCCGAAGGCGTAGCGCATCACCACCTGGTCGCCTTGGGGCTGGATGCTGATGCGCTCGCGCAGCTTGTAGGACAGCACGTAGTCCATGGGGAAGCTGTTCTCCCACAGCAGCTCGCCCTGGCGGTCCAGGGCCGCCACGAAGGCGTGGCTGGTGCGGAAGCCGTCGAAGACCGTGTGGGTGGTGGTGGTGGTGGTGGTGACCCCGTTGACGGTGCTCGTGGTGGTGGTGGTGGTTGTGTGGTACACCGGGTAGTACACCTCACCCACCGCTATCAGGCGTTCTGGCTGCTCTATCAGGTCGTGCATCAGCACCTGGACGCTCATCCTCAGATCCTCGCCGGAGGCCTCCAGGGCATCCTTCTTGCGCTCGAGCCGCTGCTGCCTGCGCTCCGAGAGGTGCTCGAAGAAGCCGGTGAAGTCGCTGAAGCTATGGAACGAGGCGCCCTCGAGGCGACCCTCCGCGTACCGGGCCACATACAGGCCCTGGGCGCCGGTGGCCTTCTCGGTGGCGGCGTAGGTGCCCACCACCACCTCGCTGCCGTCGTCCAGGCGTGAGCGCTGCGCCGTGAGCAGGTTGCCCTGCCCGTCCCGCGGCTCCACCAGCAACGATGAGCGCAGCTGCCCATCGGTGACACCGTGGACGGTCAGGGTACGCCGCCGCTTCTTGGTCTCCATGGTGACCACGTCCACCTGATCGCCAGCCCACGAACCGGCCAGGCGCTGGAGGAAGACGGTGGCCCCGGTGGCGGAGGGCAGCGCGATCTCCGAGACCGGCCCGCCCTGGTCCAGGGGGATGTGGAACAGGTGGTCATCGCTGCGCTTGTGGGCGTCGATGTAGGCGTGGCCGTCCACCACCACCAGCTCATCGAAGCTCCCCTTGCGCAGCGGCGAGTCCAGCCGCAGCACCGTAGGCTCGGAGGCGCCGTCCAGGGGCACCCGCGCGACCGCGAAGCTGGACGCCCTGGGGTCGCGCAGGACCACCACCAGCTCATCGCCGACCACCTCGTACCCGGAGACCTGCGCGCCAGGCTCGTACAGGTCGAAGGCGCCGCGCTCCTGGAACTGGCTGTCCAGCAGCAGGACGCGGTAGGCGCCCGCACGATCGCCGGCGTCATGGTGGAGGATGGCCAGCCCGCGCACCCCGTCCGTGACCACCTGGGCGTAGTCCTTACGGCCAACCTGGAACTCGACACGATCGTGCTGCTGCACCTCGGAGAGACGTCGCAGCGGATCGGCCCAGGTGGGGAGGGCCAGGAACGTGAGTAGCGTCAGGGACAAGATGGACACAGCAGCCTCCAGATCCCGAGGATACCACTCGCCGGTCGATAGGCCCCCGGGGGGGACTACTCCACCACCGGCTCGATGAAGACGGGCGTCTGCCCTGCGACGCCGTGGTAGACGCCGCCCTGGGTCGGCTGGGTCTCGGTGGCCGGGGTGTCTTGATCCGCCGCCGTGACGAGCTGAGTGATCTGGACCGCGGCCGTGCCGACCTCGAGGGTGAAGTCCCGGGTGAGCTCCGCCTGTCCCGGCGCAGGCATGTAGTCGTCCAGGTACCAGACCAGGCGGATCGGCGATGCATCCGCCCCGCCGCGATCGAAGGTCAACACGGTGACGTCATCGATGATCTCCCGGCCGATACTCTGCGTCCCTACGAGCTTCTCCGCGAGCAGCCTGTAGGAGTGATACACGGGCTTCGGCTCGCCGTAGTCCACCGCCACCAGGCCGAGGGCTTCGACCGGGGACTCCGTCAGGCCTTGGTGCATCCAGTAGCAACCCGACGCCGCGGGCCAGTCCTCGAGCAGGCCCGCCAGAAACCCCGTCATCCCCAGGCCCAGCGCCGTGGCGGCCTTCTTGACCAGGAACGCGGCGTGGTAGTGGTCGTACCAGGCGGTGGCTTGGTCGAGGTCGAGATCGGTGGAGACGCCATCGGCATTGCAGAGCAGATCGTAAGTGGCGTACTGGTCGCTGAGCGCCAGGTGGATCGCCTCGCCGGAGCTGTCCTCGCCGCCGTAGGAGCTGTCCCACCACTCCAGCTCGCTGGGCGAGTACAAGGAGGGGCCGCTGGTGGTGTCGCCGCAGATGATCTCCACCGACTCGCAGCCGTAGGAGTCCAGCTTCTGCCGCAGGAGGTCGTGCTCCTCGATCATGTGCTCGATGCTCATGTTGCAGTGCAGGTCCACCACCTCGAACAGGTCGCACATGGCAAGGGTGGGCTCCACATCCACGGTGGCCGAGGGGTCCGGGCTGCCCAGCATCATGGCGTGGGCATGCAGGAAGCCGGGGCCGTACAGCACGGGCTCGAGGCTCGCCACCTTGTCGCCGACACGATCCCAATACTCCGCATCGTCGACACCACCGTGGGCGATGCCGTTGAAGGTCAGGCCGTAGTGGATGATCCGGGCGTCCGGGTTGCAGGCGTCGAGGGCGGACCGGGTGTGCTGCAGGAGCTGCTCGAAGTCCTCGGAGCTGCCCATGTAGAAGGCCCAGTTCTGACCCTCGTTCAGCAGCTCGAAGTCCAGGTGGGCGTAGCTGAGCCCCTCGAGGTCGTCGATGCCGTCGCCGTCGTAGCGCTCGCAGAGCGCGGTGACATAGGACGACCAGTCCGCCCAGTGCTCGGGCTTGGGGTTGGTGGGCAGATCGTCGCAGCCCTTGCCGGCGGCGTCGCAGTCCAGCCCGAAGAGGTCCTCGGCGATGGACCGGGAGTCCTGCATGGCCCAGCTGGAGTACGGCGTGAGGTGGAACTGCAGGTGCTGCGCGCCCACCTGCTCCCAGCGCAGGACGGCGTCGTCCAGGACAGACCAGTCGTAGCTGTGGACGCCGTTGACCGGCGCCCGCGCCTCGATGTTCTGCCAGCGCAGATCCTCGAGCTTGATGATGGGGAGCCCCAGGGAGGCGTAGGCGCAGGGCGCGTCGCTGCGTGTGTTGCATGTGTTGGCGAGCTTGTGCATCGCCCAGTAGGGGCAGAAGTACATGGCGCCCAGGGGGACGTCCATGGGCTCGACCGTGACCCTGCCGTCGTCGCTGGGAGGGCAGCCGTTGCAGCCCACCACCATCGCGAGGATCGACACCCAGCCGGCTGGTGAGCTGCGCTTCATCGTGGGACCTCCGTTCATGCCTGGCCTGGGTGCTGTCGGGCGCGCCCGACCGCGCCCGACAGCGCAGCACGCGAACATCATATCCTCCCCTAACCTCCATTTTCGCCGAGCGCCCCTCGGCCGGACCCCGGTGCTACGGCCGGGATGGCGACCTCCCGGTGGGGTACGACCCGTTGGAGCTCGAGAGGGAGAGGTCCATGAGCTGTGAGACAGTGACCCTCCAGAGATTCGTCGGCGCCCCGAACATCATCTTCCAACCCTTCCCACTCGTCCGGCATCCAAGGGGCGAGTGAGAGAGAATGAACCCCATGCCCGCCAGCCCCCGCTCCGCCGCAGCCGACGCCGGTGACCTCACCGCCCGCGCCCAGGCCGGGGACATGGCGGCCTTCGAGGGGCTGTACCGGGAGCAGGTTGGCAGGGTCTACGCCCTGTGCCTGCGCATGACGGGCAGCCGCGCCGCGGCAGAAGAGCTGACCCAGCAGGTGTTCGTGCGCGCCTGGGAGCGGCTGGGGTCGTTCCGGGGCGACGCGAGCTTCGGCACCTGGCTGCACAGGCTGGCGGTCAACGTGGTGCTGGGCGACCGCAGGAGCCAGGGACGCCGCGTGGCGCGCTTCGACTCGGTCGCGGACCTGGACAGCCACGCCGCCACCCCACGCCCCGACGGCGCCTCCCTGGACCTCGAGGCGGCCGTCGCCGTGCTGCCCCCCCGCGCGCGATCGGTCTTCGTCCTGCACGACGTCCAGGGCATGACCCACCCGGAGATCGCTCAGGCCATGGGCATCAGCGCCGGGACCTCCAAGGGCCAGCTCCACCGGGCCCGCACGCTGCTGCGAGAGGTGCTCTCATGATGGACCACGCCACCGCCCTCGCCCTGCTGGACGACTACGTCGATGGCGAGCTGTCCCCCGAGGCCCGCCGCGCGCTCGAGGCTCACCTGGCCGCGTGCTCGTCCTGCCGAGCCACCCTGGACGAGCTGCGCGCGCTGCTGGCCATGGCCGCAGCCCTGCCCACCGACATCCAGCCCGAGCGCGACCTCTGGGCCGGCATCGCCGAGCAGGTCGCTGCACCCGCCGCACACGCCGCACACGCGGTGCCGATCGGCCCCCCGGTCCACCCCTGGTACACCCAGCCCCGCGTGCTGGCCATGGCCGCCGCCCTGCTGGTGGGTGCCACCGCCCTGATCGCGTCGCAGCTCGACACCCCACACAGCCCCTCGCTTGTCGTCCAAGAGCAGCCGATGGCCCCTGAGGCGCCCGCACCCACCGGCTCCCCGCTCTGGGAGCAGGACATGACCACCGCCAGCGCCAGCCTGGCCCTGACCCTGGACGCCCGCCGGGCGGACCTGCAGCCTGGCACGCTGATCATCATCGACGAGAACCTGAAGATCATCGACCGCGCCATCGAGGACTGCCGCCTCGCCCTCGAGCGCGATCCCGCGAACACCCGCGCCGAAGACGCGCTCCTGCAGGTGTGGCGACACAAGGTCGACCTGCTCGAGACCGCCACCGGCCTGCCCTCCAACAGCTAGCCCCCAACACCCTCGGAGCCCACCATGACCATCTCCACCCTGCTCTCCTTCGCCATGCTGCTGCTCTTCCCCCCCGCCAGCGCCGGCGAGGCCGTGGACAAGAGCCTGCCCGCCAACCCCGACGCCAACGTGGACATCGACAACATCTGCGGCACCGTGAAGATCGTGGCATGGGATCGCGAGGAGGTCCAGGTCACCGGCACCCTGGACGAGCCCACGTCCACGATCAGGATGAACGGCGGCAAGAGCCGCATCGAGATCGAGCTCACCAACGAGGGGCCAGCCGACCTGGGGTGCGGCCAGCTCGAGATCAAGCTCCCGCCCGGAGTGCGCCTCGAGATCGAGACCGTGTCGGCAGACGTGGGCGTCGCCGGCATCACCGGCACCCTGGATCTCGAGACCGTCAGCGGCGATGTGCAGGTGCAAGGCGAGCCGTCCGAGATCGAGATCGAGACCGTCAGCGGCGACGTGGTTGTGTCGGCTGACACACCCGCTGTGTCGGTCGAGACCGTCAGCGGTGATGTGTCGATCCACGCGGCCCGCGGTCGCCTCGCGGCCGAGACCGTCAGCGGCGAGATCGAGATCGAGGGCGGCCCCTACAGCCGCGTGCAGGTGACCTCCGTGTCGGGCGACGTGGACCTTAGCGGCACCATCCTGCCGGCGGCCCGGGTGGAGCTGGGGACCCACAGCGGCGACGTCTCCCTGATCATCGCACCGCCCGAGAACGTGGCCTGGGCCCTGTCCACCTTCAGCGGCCGCATCGAGGGCTTCCTGGCGGAGCACAAGGTCTCGGGCTTCGGGCCAGGCACCACCCTGGCCTACCTCCAGGGCGACGGCACCACCGGCATCACGGTGTCCACCCACTCCGGCGACATCGACATCCAGCGGAAGTAGCGCGCAGGGGTCTGCGCAAGGCCGCCCCACAAATCGTACTCCGGGGAGCCGGCGGCCGCTCCAGGGGTGGTGGGGCGTCGCCGCCGGTGTCCGCGTTGGTGACTGAGCCTTGTGAGCCCAGGATCTCGGGGCTGGCTACGGCACCGACGCGGGCGCGGCCCACCTGGTCTTCGGCGCCAGCCTGTAGCGGGCACAGGCACGAACGAACGCCCTGGTTGCAGACCCGGCCTATGGACAGGGCCAGGGGCCCAGGAACAGGGTGTTGTTGTCCTCGTGGCACTCGGCGACCACATCGTTGGGATCCACGACCATGCTGACGGTCCCCGTGCCCCACTCGGTCGCAGAGATGGTGAAGGGCCCCAGCACCGCACCGCCCCCGCCGGGGACCAGGCCGCTCAGCGCATCGAGCACCGGGGAGCCGTCGGCCCGCTCCAGGCGCACCAGCGCGCTAGCGGTGTCCAGCAGCCCCCCGTTGCCGGCCAACAGGTAGAGGTCGATCTGGTCGTAGCCGCAGGTGTCCAGGCAGATCACCGGCTCGAAGGGCTGCAGATCGGCCAGCCAGTGGGATGGCCCCAGCTCGGTCCCGCCTGCGCGGAAGTTGTTCCAGCTCAACCAGTTGTCTTGCTGGGTGGTGGGGATGCTGCCGTCGGTGTTCACATTGGTGATGTGGTAGGCGTGCTGGTTCCAGATGGTGCGCGAGGGCGCCCACGAGCCGCTGGCGTCGCCGATGACCGTGATGCCGTTCCAGCCCCCCGCGCCCGAGTGGTTGGTGGAGCCCAGGATGATCTCAGCGTTTCCGTCGCGGTCCACGTCGGCGATGACCGGGTACTCCCAGGCCGTGCCGTGCACGTGGTCGTCGTGCTGGTAGAGCACCGTGCCGGTTGCCCCGTCGAAGATGTAGAAGGCCACCTCGTCGGCGAAGACCACCTCGGCGGTGCCGTTGGCGTCGAAGTCGAAGACGCTCGAGCCGGTGGCCGACGATGAGTTGTCGGTGATGTCGGCGTTCCACATCACCGTGCCGTCGGTGTCGATCACGCTGTAGTACCACTTGCCCGCCACCCCGATCTCCGGCTCGGAGTCGCCGTCGAAGTCGGCGATGGTGGGCGGACCGCCGCCGCCGGAGCTGGTGGAGGTCTGCCAGATCACCGTGCCGTCGGGCTCCCACACGTAGACATCGCCCGTGCTGTGGATGGTGGTGACGATCTCGGGCTGCCCGTCCAGGTCCATGTCGCCCACAGCGCAGAAGCCGTCGGCCAGGCCGCTGGTGGCCAGGGTGGCGCCCCACATGTCGTAGACCGTGTTGCCAGCGACGATCTCCATGAGGCCATCGCCGTCCAGGTCCACAGGGATGGAGATGCTGCCCCAGGACGGCCAGGGGTGGGAGTCGGGGGTGGCGGTCCCACCGGTGCCCACGCCCAGCGCGTGGCCCGCGCTGTCCAGGATGATGTGCCCCACCACCACGTCGGCGTCACCATCGCCCTCGAGGTCGGCCAGGGAGGGGTAGCTGTAGACGCTGGTCAGGGTCTCGGAGTAGACCCACTTGACGGAACCATCCCGCTCGAAGGCGAAGATGGACCCGTCCATGCCCACGGTGACGATGTCGGGGCTGCCGTCCCCTTCGAGGTCCCCCAGGGCCACCCCGCCCACCCGGGAGATGCCGTACTCGACGTCCTCCCAGGTGAAGGTGCAGACGCTGACCACCTCGGCGAGGCCGTCGCCAGAGACCACGTGCAGGCAGCCGTTGGCGGTGCCCGCGTCGTCGAAGGCGGTGTAGGCGATGTCGGGGATGTCGTCGCCGTCGATGATGCCGTCGCGGTTGTCGTCGGTGAGGTTGGCGATGGCGGGCATCACGTAGGGGTGGGTGAAGGCGTCCCCCACGGTGTAGGTGATGGCGCCCTGGGTGGTCCACTCCACCACCGGGTCGAAGCTGCCCGGCGCGGGCTCGTTGAGGCAGGCCTCGTCCTGGGCGGCCTCGGGGGTCTCGGGGGCGGGAAAGTCGGCGCAGTCCGGGACAGGCGCCGTGTCCTCGGGGGGCTCGGTGTCCACCGGCGGCGAGCTGTCGACCGGGGTGGTCTCCTTGTCCTCGGGGGTGATCTCGTACTCCGTGCAGGCCACAGCCGACAGGCCCGCCAGGAGCAGGCTGGAGAGCACCGAGGAAGCAAAGCGGCGGTTGGAGAGTGAGACCATGGTGGTCGCGAGTATACCCTGCCCCGTGCAGCCTCGACGCCTGCGCGCGCGCCGCGCTCCTGGAGGATAGCCCCCGTCCAGCCCCTCACCACACGGATGGCGACGCGAGCCCATGCAGAGACGACTCGAGCTGCTCGCCCCCGGAGGCGACATCGACTCCATCAAGGCCGCCATTGTGGCCGGGGCCGACGCGGTCTACTGCGGCCTGGGCACGTTCAACGCCAGGCATCGGGCCACCAACATCGGCCTCGAAGATCTGGGTGGGATCCTGGCGCTGGCGCACGCCCACGACTGCCTGGTCTTCGTGACCCTGAACATCAGCATGGTGGAGAGCGACATCGCGATGGTGGTTGGCCTGCTGAACAAGCTGTCCAACACCAGCATCGACGGCGTGATCGTCCAAGACATCGGTGTGTTGCATCTGCTCATGACACACTACCCGCGGCTCGCGGTCCACGCGTCCACCCAGCTCACCACCCACAACCATGGCCAGATCGAGTTTCTGGGTCGACTGGGGGCCAGCCGCGTGAACCTGTCGCGGGAGCTCGACCTGGGGGAGATCCAGGCGCTCACCGCCGCCGCACACCAGCGAGACATCGCGACGGAGGTCTTCGTCCACGGGTCGTACTGCCTCTCCTTCTCGGGCATCTGCTACCTGAGCTCCATCCACGGCTTCCACTCGGGCAACCGGGGGCGCTGCAGCCAGCCTTGCCGGGACCGCTACCAGACCACGCCCGCCGGCAAGGACTACCCCCTGAACCTCAGGGACAACTCGGCGTATGGCGATGTGCAGGATCTCTCGGATGCCGGCGTGGACGCCCTGAAGATCGAGGGACGCATCAAGCGGTCTCCGTATGTGTTCGGGGTGACCCGGGCCTGGAGGGCGCAGCTGCAGCGGCTCTACGCGCAGGTGGCCCTTCGCGCCGACAGCCCCGATCTCGACGCCGTGTTCAACCGCGGGTTCAGCAACGGCTACCTGGCGGGCAGGGTCGACCGAGACATGTTCTGCGACGATCCCCGCAACCAGGCCGCGCGACAGCTGTGCGCACGCGCGGGCGAGCCCTGGGACGAGGCCTCGATGGGGCCCATGGACCGGGCCCTCGACGAGATCGCCGCCCTCGCCGCCACGGCGCGGGAGGAGATCGCCAAGGTCAGCATCGAGCGAGCGCCCGTGCAGCTCCATGGTTCTGGGCGCTCCGGTGCCCCCCTCCTGGTCTCGGTCCACACGCCCAGCGCGACGTTCTCGGTGGCCACCGAGGCCTGCCTGGCGCCCCTGAGCGAGACGGGCACGGCGCAGCCCCTGACCGCTGCGCTGCTGCGGCAGCGGCTCGATGGCATCAACGACAGCGAGTGCCGCCTCGAGCTCGTGGACACCGCGCAGCTGCAGCCCGACCTCTTCCTGCCGTTCAGCGCCATCGCGCAGCTCCAGCGACACATCCTGTTCGCGCTCAACGGCTCGAGGCCCCCCGTGGACCCCGTCGACCCCGCCGTGCTCGCGGTGGAACGCCGCCCCCGCCTCCACACCGAGCCCTCGCTCGCCGTGCTCGTCTCGGACCAGGCGGACCTGCGCCTGGCCCAGCACACCAACGCAGCGATCCACTTCCAGCTCCCCAGCCGCCTGCGCGAGTCCTGTGACGCCACCGTCGCGCTGCTCCGTGAACACAGCGCGGTCACGCCCTGGTTCCCCGCGGTGCTGATCGGCGAGGACTACAGCACAGCGGTGGATATCCTCAGGCGGGCTCGGCCCCCGCGGCTGGTGACGGACAACACGGGCATCGCCTACCAAGCGGCCAAGCTCGGCATCCCCTGGCTCGCTGGACCCCAGCTGAACATCACCAACTCCCGCAGCATGCTGTGCCTGAAGGAGGTCTTCGATTGTGCAGGCGCCTTCGTCTCGAACGAGCTCAGTGTCACACAGATCAAGCGCCTCAGGCCCCCCGAATACTTCCAGCTATACTACAGCATCTACCATCCGATGCGGCTGGTCACCAGCCGGCAGTGCCCGATCCAACGGATCACAGGCTGCGACAAGAGCGGCGTGGACGATGCCTGCCTCCAACACTGTGAGCGATCGGCCAGCCTGACGAACCTGAAGGCCGACACCTTCTTCGCCACGAAGACCAAGGGCAACTACCCCTGCCTCTACGCCGGGACGCACTCCCTGAACACCCGGATCGCCACTGACATCCCCGGCCTGTTCTCCGGCCTCCTCATCGACCTGACGGACATCGAGACCCTGACCCGGGCGGACCTGGACAAGGCGGAGCTGATCGCCCTGTTCGAGCGCCACCTCGCGGGCCAGCCGTCCGCCGCGCGAGAGCTGGAGCGACACATCTCGCCCACGTCTCACGCGCTGTACGACCGGGGGATCTGAGAATGGCCGTCCGGCGGCCCCCAGGTGCTCCAGGACGCCGAAGCCGCTTCAGCGGCAGGCCTGCAGCTCCCCGTCCTTCTCCACCAGGTAGGCCAACACCAGGGACAGGGTGGCCTCCACGATGGCCTCCTCGACGTGCTCGGTGGTGTCCCGTGGTGAGTGATACACGGTGTCGAGCGTGAGGGAGGAGGCGTCGGGGATGATGCCCAGGATGGTGGTGGCCTCTACGCCGCGGCGGGCGAACTCGCCCGCGTCGGTGCCGCCCCCAAGGAAGGCGATGCCGCGGGCGGTGACCTGGGCCTGCCCCTGGGCGTGGGCGATGCGCTGCAGGTCGTCGTTCATCGCCTTGGACAGAGGGACGAAGCCGTTGATGTCCGTAGCTTGCACGCACAGGTGATCGAGCCGGTAGAGGGACTCGAGGTTGAGCACCCGGGTGGGGACCGCGGGGTCGAACAGCTCAGCGGCGTGCCGCTCGCAGTAGGCGCGGGCGCCCTTGAGGGCGCTCTCTTCGCCGTCGAAGGAGGCCAGCACCACCCTGGTGTGCGCCAGCAGGGGGTCGCCGCGCCGCTTGGCTTGATCCAGGGCGCGCCCGACCTCGGCGGCGATGGCCACCGACATCATGTTGTCGCCAGCGCCGGGCGACACAGCGTCTCCGGTCATGAACCAGTGGCCCAGCATGAACGGGGTCCAGGCCGCCGTCGCGATCAGGGTCACCATGCCCACGGTCTCGACGGTCCCGGGGTCGGCGAGGATGACCGCCGCCGCCGCGATGGCGTAGAGGTTCATGACCAGGGTGCCGACCAGGGCGAAGGGGTAGAAGCGCGGCAGCCGATCCATGGTGTGGAAGACATAGGCCGCGTCGTGGTGGGCGCTGACGATGATCTGCTGAAGCACCGGGCCGGGAGGGTCGACGCGCCCCAGCACGTTCGCGCCCGTGGCGGCCGGGAAAAGGCGGTCGAAGGTGCCCTTGTAGAAGGCGATCTGGGTGAGGAAGGCGATGGTGGTCCACGGCGCGACCACCAGGGCCAGCGCCCCCTGGTCCAGCCAGATCAGGAGCAGCGCGAGGTAGACGAGCGCGATGGCGGGCCGCACGAACTTGAGGAAGGCCTTGGGGTGGAAGCGGAAGGTCTCGATGACGGCCGAGCCCGGCGCGCAGTGCTCGGCGAAGCGCTCCCGGATGTGCTCGGCGGCCCGATGGCAGGACTCGCTCCCTGCGAGCCGCCGCGGGCAGTCCTGGACGACCTGATCGGTCAGCGCGAAGGCGCGGCGCACGGCGCCAGGGTCCACGGCAGGCATGGGCGAGGGGGTGGCGCTCTCCCGTGGCGGCGCTGCAGGTGTGTCGGGCATCGGTGGTGTCCCTCGCTGATGGGGAACCTACCACCCGGAGGGCTCGGCCGGCCAGCCCGCTCCCGAGGTCCTGCCAGTACCGGGGCGGATGGGACGGGCGACCCATGTGGAGCCCTTCCCAGGTGGTGGTCGCGGGGCTACTTCGGATGCACCGGAGGTCATCGTGAACCGAGAGCTACCCAGCCCCGAGCGCTCTGCCGAGGACGCCTACCTGGCGGCCTGGGCGCAGTCCGAGGATGACGAGGGTCTGGCGGCCTGTGTCACCGCCGCCCTCGAGGCGGGTCGGCCCCAGCTGGCAGGTCGCTTGGTGGGGCTGCTCGACGGCCGGGTGGAGATCGAGCCCGGCTCTGCCCTCGACCGGGCTCGCACGGTCGCTCGCCTGCTCGTCCTGGCCAGACCGGAGCAGGTCCAGGGGCTCGTCGAGGATCTCGATCGGGCCTGGCTGGATGCCCGGCGCGACCAGCTGCGGGGAGTCAGGGCCCGCGTGCGCGGGCGCAACCAGGAAGGCTCGGGCCTGTTCCTGGACACGGGCGGCGCGCGTCACCGTGAGCCCCGGCTGATGAGGTCGAAGCGACGAGGCTGAGCCCCGCCCCGTTCGTCCGGTCACCACCCGCCGCGCGTCGCGCCGGTTGATAGAACCTTCTGCGGAGGTGGCCCTTGACCCTCGAGCAGCCCGCCGTGCTCGCGCAGACCGGCATCGCGTCCCTGTGGCGACGGTTCCTCGCCTTCTTCCTGGATCTCATCGGCGTGGCGATCCTGTCCTCCTTCATCCTCTCCTGGCTGCCCACGGCGTGGAACCGCGGAGGGTCTCTCGAGGTGCTGCTGCACGCTGTCGTCTGGCTGGTGTGGGTCGGCTCTCCAACCGTCCAAGGCTCGAGCTGGGGACAGCGGGCGCTGGGCTTGCGGCTGGTGGATGCCCAGGGGGCGGCGCTCACAAGGAAGGCCAGCCTGGCGCGGGCGGCGCTACTGCTGCCCTTCGTCGTCAGCACCGACAGCGATCTCATCCGCTGGACCCTCCCGACGCTGTCGGCGCTGCTCACGGGCGGCGGGCTGGGCCTGGCCGTCGTGGTGCTCTGGCCACTGCTGGCGGCTCGCAGGCGGGGCCAGGCGCTGCACGACCGGCTCAGCGCAGCCTGGGTGGTCCGCAAGGGCGGCGCCGGCCGGGCTGGCCTGACGCCCGTCGAGGCCCGGACCATCGCGCGGGGCGCAGGGCTCGGCGGGATTGTCCTGGTCGTGACCGCTGTCGGGCTCTGGTTCCCGCTGACAGCGCGCGCGACAGCGCTCGGCCCGCTCTACACGCGCCTCCGGGCGCTGCCCGGGGTCGAAGACCTGGAGCTGGTCAACACCATCGAGCTGGGCGAGTCCGGCGAGAAGGGGTTGACCATCACGCTCTCCCTGGAAGGGGAGCCCACAGGGGGCGACGCCTGGCTGGCGCAGCCGCAGGGGATCGTGGCCAGCACCCTCGGGGTCTCCTGGGACTCGACCCCCGTAGGTCTGAGCGCCTGCTGGGAGTCCGACCGCAGCGGCTGCCTGCACCACACCCGCTGCCTGAAGTCGGAGGGGACCCCTTGGATCTGGCGGCAGCCGGCAGGCCAGGCGGACGAGGACTGAGGAACGCGAGCCTCGGGACAGGGCGGGTTCCTTACCCCACCCAAAGCGGCCGACTCCAGCGGCGACGCGCTTGCCCGCCCTGCAGGCGAGACGCTACTTGGTCGCACCAATTTCCCTGGAGCGACGACCATGATGACCCGCCTTCCGCTGCTGATCGCCCTGCTCACTGGCTGTGAGAGCCTCGAGGACCGGGCTCGGTACCTGACCGGTCCCGACGCCATCGTGTGGAAGTCCGACAGCAAGTTCACCGTGTCCGGGCAAGACGACATGAAGGGCTCCATCAACTTCAGCGAGGGGGTCCTCACGGTCTACCTGTCCGGCTTCCCACCCGGAACGCAGGCCACCCTGGGCAGCCAGACCGCCGCCGTGCGGGACATCGGGGCGGCCCAGGTCGAGACGGAGATGACCGCTTTCTTCGGCAGCGTCTCCACCCAGGACTGGCTCCGGGGGATGGTCGAGGGCGCCAGCCTGCAGCTGCAGGCGCCGGGCAAGGAGGTCTTCTCCATCCCGCTGCCGGCACAGCAGGCGCTGCTGCTGGACCAACACCTGGCCACGGTCGTAGAGGCGCCGCTGCTCTACGTGGGCGAGCAAGCCACCGCGGTCTCGCCACCTGCGACCATCTTCTGGCACTACGGCGCCACCAACGAGCTGCTGGGGGTCCAGGCGGCAACGCTGGGGGGCATCGACGCCATCGCGATCGTGAAGGAGGTGGAGGTCGGCACCCGCACCTGCCCCGGCTACGAGGCGGGTGACGGGAGCACGCGGGACCTCACCCTGAAGCTCACCGACCACGTGGTCACGGTGTACGACCGCCGCACGGGCAGCTCCCTGGCGGAGCAGAGCTTCCCGCCCATCGACCAGTGCCCCGGCAGCACCTTCTCCTTCAGTGGCCAGGCGTTCGAGACCCAGACCGTGCTGCCCGATGCCGAGATCCGGACCTGGTTGGAAGGGCTGGTCGCCAGCTAGTCCCGGTGCGTCACGACAGAAGAGCCCACATGAGCCAGCTGCAGCAGTACTTCGAGCCCATCCTCGGAAAACAACGAACCAAGAACCGGATCGCGGCGATCGCCCTGATCGTGGGGGGCATCGCCGCGGCAGCTTGGGCGTTCTCCCAAGACTACACGCAGTACCCAGTGGCGCGGCTGGGAGCCCTGTCCATCATCATCGTCCCCGTGGCCCTGATCTTCCTCGGCGTGAACCTCCGGCCGCACAAGGGGCTGGCAACCCTCGCGGATCCATCGCGCATCGTCTGGTACTACGGCGTCTTGAAGAGCGGGCATGTCGTCGCGGTCATGATCGGCTTCGACGATGGCGAGCTGCATCGCTTCCCACTGCCCCTGATCTCCATCAAAGAAGGCTTCTCTCAGGAAGCGCTCCAGCTGCTCCATGCGGCAGCGCCCCACGCGAGCAGCGGCTTCAGCGAAGAGCTCCGCGTGGCCTTCCACAAGGACCCACCTTCTCTGAAGAGTTCGCGGCCCGTATAGGTTCGAGCGGCTCGCGGGGGTGGCGGGGCCCACCTGCCGGCGCGGTTCCAGGCGCGGCGCCATGCGGACCACAAATGGATGGTCGGTCATATTCTGACCGCTGACTGGCTTGCCGGACACGCCCGGGGGGGATACCTTGGAGATGTGAGGACGGAAGTGAGAAAGCAGCCATCAATGCCGACAAAAGCCCGACCTGCGCCCGCTGGCGTGGGGCGTATCGCCCGTCGGCGGCGAGACCGGGTGCCAGGTCTCGACGGTGGGGTCGGGCTCGGCTCACCGGCGCTGGGGGTTGGTGGCTCGGTCGGTCGAATCGCCGGCGGCCTGCGGTCTCAGGGGGCCTGCGATGGCGGCGATCCCCTGGCCCGAAGACAAGCCGCCGAGAGCCTGTTCGGGTCGATGCTCGAGCTGGTGGGCGCTGGGAACGCCATCGATCTGCGCATCGCGCGTCTGGCAGCCTGGATCAAGTGTCGGGATCCGGCCGACTGCGGCTACGCCACCCACACCGCCATCTTCCGAGAGCACATCGGCTGGGGCGACTCCTGGCTCAGGGCCCTGGTGCGCTTGGTCGAGTGCGATCTGCCCGCCATCCAGGCGGCGGTGTGCCTGGGGCACATCCCGCTCTCGGCGGCGGTGCGGGCTCCTGGCCTGGTCCAACCCAGCCAGCAGGCTTCGTGGCTGCACGCTGCCCTCGAGGGTGGCCTGGCCGGGCTGCCTCGGCCGCGGCGGTGGGTCCGTGCTCCGCCTGCCGGCCGTGTGCGCTGGGCCGGCCTCGAGCGCTCTGAGCTCTCCGATGTCCACCAGGCCCGCGATCTGGCCCGCCTGGTGGCCGGCGAGCCGCTGTCCGATCCCGCCGCCGACAGCTTCGTGCTCGACTGCTGGCGCTGCAGGGTGGATGGCGCCCGGCTCATCGCCCGCGCCCGACTCGATCCGCCTCCGCCTCCCCTGCGCACACCTCCTCGATGGTGCGGCCTGCCCGATCCGGCCACTCCTGTCCTTGGTCCCTGGGTCGAACCCCGGGATCTACCCCATGCCCTGCGCCTGCTCGAAGGGGCCCAGGTGGCGCGTGGCGGCAGGGTGGTGGTGTTGGGTCAGGCCTTCGATGAGATCGCCTCGCGCGCTCTGCACCACGAGCTCGGCTTCGGCACCCTCGCCGATCTCGCGCGCGATGGTCTCGGCGTTCCCGTCCGGCAGCTCGAGCGTCACCGCGCCCTGGCCCGGGATCTCATGGCGCTCCCGCCCCTGGCGCACGCCGTCGACGAAGGCCTCGATCTGGCGCGCGCGCGGCTGGTGGCCTCCATCGCCGACGAACGCAGCGTGGACGACTGGCTCACCATCGCCCGCACCACAGGCGTCGCCGAGCTGCAGCGGGCGGTTCGACTGGCTGGCAGGGCGGGCTCTGGCGCGCTCGGGGTGGCGGTGCCAGATCGTTATCTGCGAGCCATCGATCTGGCGGAGCGTCACCTCGAGGACCACGCTGGGCTCCCTAGCGATGCAGGTGGCTCGAGCTCCCCAGCGCCGAGCGGGTCAGCGGCCGATGGGCATGGCGGCGGGGCGCCTGCGACAGATCCCGGCGCTCCCATCCAGCTCTTCGTCAGCCTGAACGCCGCCTGGGTGCCGCCGCCCATACCCAGGCACGAACGGGTGCACGCGGATCTGCCCACTGCGGCTCGGTGGTTTCTGCGAACGGTGCGAGTCGAGCCGCAGCGGGGCTTTGGCAAGGTGAAAGAGCGCGACCGCTACACCTGCCGCAACCCGGAGTGTGGCCGCCGCACGCTGCGATCCCAGGCCCACCACATCGTCTTCAGGAGCGCTGGCGGCACCGATGATCTGGCCAACGGCATCACGCTGTGCCCGGTGTGCCACCTGCGGCTGGTCCACACGGGCCGGGTCACCGTCACCCGCATGGGCGACGCGTTGGTGTGGCGCTACCCGGGCAGGATGGTGGTGGCATGGTGACGGCACGCTGCCAGGCGGCCCGCTCGCCCGTTACTCATCACCGTCAACACCGCGCAGCAGGAGTCGCACCACGATGAAGCGCCTGGTCTCCCTGGACTGGATGCGCGGAGCGGCCATCGCCTCGGTGGTCTTCTTCCACGCCCTGGTGTTCAACATGACCCCCACCACGGGCTCGGAGGACCAAGACTCCGCCCTGTACATGGTGATCCTGTACTTCATCACCTGGGCCGGTTTCTTCGGGATGATCTCGGGGGTGGGCAACAGCATCTCCATGTACGGCAAGCTGGTGCGCGGGAAGGTCCAGCGGGCCGCGGTGCTGAAGGGCGCCCTGGTGCGCGGGGCGGTGATCCTGGCGATCAACTTCCTGTACCTGGGCATCCTGTGCCCCGGGGTGCTCGAGCCCGGCCACGAGGACATCGGCGTGCTGCCCGCCCTCATCCGCGCCGGACGCTTCTTTCCCTATTCCCTGGCCCCCGAGCGGCTGCTGTTCGCCACAGCCCTGACCATGGTGGCCTGGGGCACCATCATCTCCGGGGTGCTGCTCTACCTGCTCTCCGCCGCAGACGGCCTGCAGCGGCGGCGGCGCAACCGGCTGGTGATCACCACCGTCGCGGCGGTGATCGTCTGGTGCTACCCCCTGGTCCAGGCCCTGGTGCGTCCCTGGATGGCTCCCCCCATGGCGGGCTGGCGCCTGCCCGGCGCCACCGTGGCGAGCTGGCTGGCGGGGCCCATGGACCCCATCTTCCCCTATGTGGGCTTCACCCTGTACGGGATGGTCTTCGGCATGATGCTGGTGGACGGTGCCCGGCGCCGGGAGCTGCTGCTGTACGGCTGCGGCCTGGGGGCGGTCTACAGCGCCATCGGCTTCGGGATGCTGGGGGGCGAGGGCTTCTGGGCCAACCCCTTCGACACCCCGGACCTGGGGCCCCTCATCTCCATCCTGGGCCCCATGTTCCTGGCCCTGACCTTCTTCGTGTGGCTGATGGACCTCAACGGCGACCGGGCCAAGGCCTGGTGGGCCCGGCGCACCCGCGGCGTGCGGGCCTTCGGCATCCTGTCCCTGACCGCGTTCGTGCTCGAGGGGCCCGTGGGAGCTGTGATCCACCGGCTGCTGCTGCCGCACTACCCGGACTTCCCAACCAACGCGGGCTTCCTGTTCCTGATCCTGGCGCCCGCCATCACGACCCTGTGGTACCTGGGCCTGAAGCTCTGGGCCCGGGTGGGCTTCGTCGGCTCCTTCGAGTGGCTCACCGTGTGGCTGCTGGCCCGGGTGGAGGGCCGCAAGAGCGAGCGGCTGGACGTGGGCGCCGTGCTGCACAGCACCAGGGCCTACGTGGACTGATCGGTAGTCCAGGCCGCAGCGAGGGCACCCTGCGCAGGGTAGAGTCCACCGCGCCTGCACCCCCAGGCTGGGAGTTCACATGTGGAGATCCATCGCCCTCGGCGCGATCCTGGGCGGCTCGCTCGCCGCCTGCATCACCAGCCCTCAGGGCGGCCCGGTGCCCCTCGAGGGCCTGGCTGACGGCGCCTACCAGGCCAAGTCCGTCAGCTTCCCCAACGCGGCCACCGTGCGCGTGACCGTGCAGGACGGGCGCCTCACAGAGGTGGAGCTGGTCACCCACAACGCCTCCCCCATCGGTCACCGGGTCGACGAGGTGCTCCCCGCCCAGATGATCGAGCGGCAGTCCACGCTGGTCGATGCGGTCAGCGGCGCCACCAGCTCGAGCAATGTGATCATGGACGCCGCCGGCAAGGCGCTGGACCAAGCCCGCCAGGAACCCTGACCGCCCCCTGGGGCAGTCCGCTGGCCCCGTCAGGGCCCCGTCGCCACCCAGGCCCGCACAGCGTCGGGTCGCTGGGCGGTCCACTCCACCAGGCAGTCCACCTTGTGGTCGAAGTAGTCGGCCGGCCAGGCGATGCGGGGGTCGGCGTGCACGTGATCGCCGATGAGCTCACGGGTCTGCTCCACCAGGGCGGGCATGCCCATGGCCTCGAAGCGGTCGGCGGCCTGCAGGGTGGCCTCGGCCAGCTGGGCCCAGCAGGTGGCATCGTGGCGGCAGAAATAGCTGACATCGCCGAGGTAGCCGTCGGTGAAGTTGTCGTAGCGGTCCCAGACCTGGCAGGGGTGATCGCCCGACGGTGGGTAGTAGTAGATGAAGGTGGAGTCGGCGCCCCAGGGGGACAGGGAGATGCGGTCCGTGAGCGAGTCGTGGACCATGTGCCAGTTGTTCAGGTTGTAGGTGTAGGAGTCGGGGTGGTTGACCACCATCTCGGCGGCCAGGAAGGCCAGCATGGGCTCCCGGTCGAAGACCCGCCACAGCCCGTCCACCGTGTGCTCGGCCACGCCTTGGCAGGCCCGGGTCAGGGCGGTGGCGTCGAAGTCGTCCCCGGCCCACTTCAGGTCGAAGCAGTCACAGGCACCCTCGAAGTCGCAGTTGCGGCTCATCTCCCACAGCCCGCCCTCGCTGCCGGGCCAGCGGTGGTGCACGAAGTCGGCGTCCATGGCCTCGACGATGGTGTACAGGCCCAGCGCCGACCCGTTGAGCTGCACGGTGGCGTAGCCGGTGCGGGGGGCGGGGCTGCCCAGCTCCCGGAACGCCCGGTACGCCAGAGTCTCGGCCATCATGCTGGTGTCCCAGACGTTGTTGCTCATGGTGATGCGCTCGAGCCCGCACAGCTCCCAGCCGTCCACGTACTCGTCCAGCTTGATCTTCCAGGCAGGCTTGGCGTCGATCCACTGCCAGGAGCTGTTGCCCTTGAGCCGCACCCCCACCGGCTCGAGCCGGCGCTGCCCCAGGGTCACCGCCCCCGGAACATAGACGTCGGGGGACAGCTCGAGGGCGTCGATGGAGGCCTGGGACAGCTCGAGGGAGAAGGCGTGCACCCGCTCGAGGGAGAACAGGGTCCCAGGCGTGCAGCCGTCGGACTCGGGCACCCACTCGGTGGAGGCCCCGGAGTCCCCGGCGCTGTCCCCGGGCGGGTCCATGGTGTCGGGATCGGGCGAGTCGCCGGCCACCTGGGGGCGGCAGGCGGCGAGGGCGAACACGGTGACGACGAGGCGGTGCACGCTCCGAGGATACGCCGGCCGGCCGCGGCTGCCAATGCAACCGGTCCGTCCCCGGGCCTACCGTCGCCGCGCTTGTGGGCTGGAGAAACCAGAGATACCCTGCGCCCCGGAGCACACGACCATGCCCAGACCCATCCTCGTCCTGCTGTGCGCAGCGACAGCCATCGGCTGCCCCTGGCGCTTCGATCCTCCCAAAGAGACCGCGCCCCCCGACAGCACGGCCGGCGACACGGCCCCCGAGACGGGCCCAGACTCCACCGACACCCACGCCCCCCCGGGGGACTGGTTCGGCGTGGCCGAGTACGGGGTGATCATGGTGCCCGACGGCACCCGCATCGAGGAATCCTTCGGGGACGAGACCACCTACGCCGAGGGCTACAGCGACGCCTACGGAGGCCCCACCGCCGACATCATGTCCGACATCCGGACCGATCTCTGGCCCCAGGGCGCCGTGGCCAAGCCCGCCTACGCCACCGGCATCACCATCACCCTGCCCGCCCACGTGGACCTGGCCCTGGGCAAGCGCACCCCCCACGGCCACCACCCGGCCACGGCCAACATGCCGGGCCTGTACCGCCCCGAGCTGCCCACCATGTGGGAGCTGCTGCGCGACCAGGACCCCAGCGTCGACGCCGACCATGTGGGCTTCACGGGCAACACCGTGCACATGCAGGCCATCGACTACAGCCTGTACCCGGGGCTGGGGGCGGACAAGCCGGGCAGCTACGTCTTCGTGGACGGCCTCGGCGGCAACGACCCCGGCGCCATGCCCGCCGAGGATCCGCCCGTCATCCAGGAGGTGATCGAGCACCTGCAGGCCGGCTGGCGCCTGCAGCTGGTCAACCTGCACCAGATCGACCGCATGGGGCACTACAACACCAGCCAGCACGTCCCCTCCATCATGGAGGTGGACGCCCCGCTGACGGGGCTGTGGAACGACACCATCCAGGGCACCAGCGAGCTGGCCGACCGCACGGTGATGGCCATCGTCTCCGACCACGGTCGTCACCGCTTCGACGACTACGATCCCACCTGGAGCAACCACGGCGATGGCTGCTCGGGCTGCCGGGAGGTGCCCCTGATGCTGCTGGGTCCCGGCGTGCGCCAGGGCGTCGTAGTGGACGGCCCCTACACCCTCGAGGACGTGGGCAGCACCGTGGCCTGGCTGATGGGCATCCAGATGCCCTTCGCCACCGGCATGGTGATGAGCGAGATGCTCGAGGGCGAGCCCGACATCCCCCAGCGCAGCGGCCCCGCCGCCCTGCATGCCTCCGGCGAGCTGCTGGCCTACCAGCAGTGGCGCGACGACCTGGGCAGCCGCTCCGAGGTGGTGGTGGACGGCACGGTCTTCGACAACGCCAGCGCCATCCACGTGGAGCAGCCCAAGGTGCTGCAGGCCGGTGACTGGTCCTACGCCTGCTGGCGCGAGGTCACGGTGGCCACCGACGAGGACTTCTGGAACTGGCTGCCGGTCTGCAAGTACCGCCAGGGCACCGGCGCCTGGACCGGTTTCGCCGAGCCCATGGCCGAGCTGGTCTGGCCCTTCTGGGACCCGGCCCTGGCGGCCGACGCCAGCGGCGACCTGTACATGGCCTGGTCGGGCAACATCAACGGCAACGCCCAGGCCAGCACCGGGGTGTACCTGGCCCGCTGGTCCCTGGACCAGGGCTGGCAGGGCGGCGACAGCTACCTGTCCGGCTTCTTCTTCCCGGTCCACCCCACCCTGGCCGTCGACGACGACGGTGCCGCCTGGGTGGCCTGGTCCGCCGGCAGCTCCGACGGCAAGGGCCGCTACACCCGCCACGTGGAGGTCTTCCGGGTGGACTGGCCCAGCGGCGGCGAGCAGAGCTGGGAGGTGAGCTTCGCCTCGACCTACAGCGACGCCTCAGGCCACAGCTACGAGCGCATCGACGACGCGGCGCTGACCATCGTCGACGGCGACATCCACCTGGCCTACCTGGCCGTCAACACCGACGGCACCCACCTGCTCTCCACCTCCCTGGCGGGCGGTGAGGGTAGCTGGTCGTCGGTCCACGCCAGCGACGACACGGGCCGGGTCTTCATCCACGTGCGCCCGACCTGGTCCAGCGACGGCTGGCTGTACTGGGGCCGCATGGGCAGCGACAACCTGCCCGAGGTCTGCCGCGCCCACGCCTCGGCCATGACCGACGAGAGCTGCAGCAGCGTCGGCGCCCCCTACATCGAGAGCCTCACCCCCTACGGGGCGGGCGTTCAGGTCACCACCTCGAGCGGCGACAAGCAGTGGACCCTGACGCAGGTGGACTTCGACGCCTAGCGTCGCGCTTTCCTGGGTGCCCCGGCGAAGGTCGTCAGCTAGATAGGGCGGCGAACAAGGGCTCTGCCACGCCCGATCGCCCGAGGTTTCGATGAGCACACCGAGCAAGCTGGCGGCCTTCACACCCGAAGGTGCCCGGCTCTTCCTCCTGGGCTTCCTGACCCTCTTCCTCGAGCTGGCGCTGATCCGCTACCTCTCGGGCAACATCTGGAACCTGGGCTACTTCCCGAACATCGTCCTGATCGCGGTCTTCGTGGGCATGGGCCTGGGCTTCACCTTCCACCACCACGCCACGGAGCGGGCCTCGAAGGGGCTGTACCAGGCCGGCATCTGGGTGGTCCTGGCCCTGGTGGCCTACGTGGCCTGGAAGCGCCCCACGGTCCCCGGATTCTCCCTCTGGGAGGGCAACCTGGGAGGCGACCTCTACTTCACGGTCACGCCTCCGTCCGTGCTGCAGAACACCGCGCTGGCCTTCATCTTCTGCGTGGCCGCCATCGTGGTCACCTTCGCCTTCATCAGCCAGCGCACCGCCAAGTACTTCCGCCAGTTCGAGCCGCTGACCGCCTACACCCTGGACATCGCGGGCTCCTGCACCGGGATCGTCGTGTTCATGCTGATCAGCTGGCAGGCGGTGCCGGCGGCGGCCTGGTTCGCCTTCTTCACGCTGCTCTACCTGGCCGCGGGGCCCACCGGCCGCATCATCCGCTGGCTACCCGCCCTGGCGGGCATCGCCCTGACCGCCCTGGTGGCCCACCAGGACACCCACCTGGTGGTGGAGCCCAGCTACGACGGCCCCATGGTGAGCCGCTGGTCTCCCTACCAGAAGGTCGAATACATCGACATCGAGGCCGCGCGGCACCGCATCTTCGTCAACGGCATCAACCACCAGCACATGGAGCTGCCCGAGAAGCTGCGAGACTCGTTCTACTGGCCCATCCACGGGGCGCGGGCAGAAGACCCGAACCACCCTCCCTACCGCAACGTGCTGATCCTGGGATCGGGATCGGGCAACGACGTGGCCACCGCCCTGCTCGGGGGCGCCGAGCACGTCGACGCGGTGGAGATCGACCCCGTCATCGCCGAGCTGGGCCGGGAGTACGCACCCCACGGCGCCTACCTGGACGAGCGCGTCAGCCTGCACATCGACGACGGACGCGCCTTCCTCACCAGGGCCGACCAGCAGTACGACCTCATCATCTTCGCGCTGACCGACTCCCTGGTGAAGGTGAGCTCCATGTCGCAGCTGCGGCTGGAGAACTACCTCTTCACCAAGGAGTCCGTGACCCGAGCCTACGAGCTGCTGGCCCCCGGCGGCGACGTGGTCTTCTACAACTACTACCGCCAGCCCTGGCTCAAGGAGAAGATCGAGCAGATGGCGCTGGCGGCCACGGGCAGCACCCCACGCCTGGTGTACCGGGACAAGGACTTCTACGTCCTGGCAGTGCAGAAGACCACGGAGCGGGCCGAGCCCGCCCCCCAGGTCACCGCGAACATCCCCACCGACGACTGGCCCTTCCTCTACCTCGAGACCCGCGGCATCCCCCAGGTCTACCGCTGGGCCATGCTGGGCATGGCCAGCTTGGTGCTCGCCCTGCTGGGCCTGCTCCATGCCACCACCCGCCGCCTCGAGGGCCTGGGCGGCCGGCGCATGCTCTACATCAAGCTGGCCTTCGTGCTCATGGGCGTGGCGTTCCTGCTGCTGGAGACCAAGAGCATCATCCAGTTCAGCCTGCTCTTTGGCACGACCTGGGAGAACAACTCCCTGGTCTTCCTGGGGGTGCTGCTGCTGGTGCTGGGGGCCAACTGGACCGCCGTGGCCATGAAGGGTGCCCGCTGGCTCTGGCTGATCATCGCGCTGCTGATGGGCTCCACCCTGCTCACCCTGGTCTTCCCCCTGGGTGATCTGCTGCACGTCGAGAGCGGGCTGCTCCGCTTCGTGCTGGCCTCCCTGCTCACCTTCTCGCCCATCTTCTTCGCCAACCTGGTCTTCAGCATCAGCTTCCGCGACCTCGAGATCGCCGAGCACGTCTTTGGCTGGAACCTCATCGGCGCCACCCTGGGCGGGGTGGCCGAGTACGCCAGCATGGCCATGGGCTACCAGTTCCTCGCGGTGGTGGTCGCCGTCTGCTACGCCCTGGTGGCCCTGATGCTGTTCCTGGCCCGGAGGCAGCCCGAAGGCTCCTAGCCCAGGGCGCGCTCGAGGATCTCCAGCAGGGTGCGCGCGGCGAAGGGCTTCTGGACGAAGCCCGCCAGGCCGTCGCTGTCGAAGCGGCCCGTGGCGTCCTGCTCGGTGTAGCCGCTCATGAGCAGCACCCGCGCGCTGGGGTAGTCACGGCGGAGCACCCGGTAGCACTCCAGGCCGTTCATGCGCGGCATGGTCATGTCCAGCAGCACGCCGTCGATCTCGTGGGCATGGATCGCGAAGAGATCCAGGCCCTCGCGACCGTCGGCGGCCAGCAGCACCCGGTAGCCGGCGCTGCCCAGGATGTCGGAGATGACGTCGCGCACGGACTCTTCGTCGTCCACCACCAAGACGCAGCGCGACTCGGCCTCGGACAGGGTGATGTCGTGCGCCGCGCGATGTACGGTCTCGGCCAGGGGCAGCAGCACGGTGACGGTGGAGCCCTGGCCGGGGGTGGAGCTGAGCCACAGGGCGCCGCCGTTGGCCCGCACCACGCCCAGGACCGTGGGCAGGCCCAGCCCGCGGGCCTCGGGACGGGTGGAGTAGAAGGGCTCGAAGGCCCGCGCCGCCTGCTGGGCGTCCATGCCACGCCCCTGGTCGGTGACCTCGAGCCGCGCGTAGAGCCCCGGCGAGCCCGCGGCCACCAGGCAGCTGTCCAGGTCTTGCTGGCTCATGGTGCAGGCGCCGGTGACCAGGCGCACCATGCCCGCGTCGTGCTCGAGGGCCTGCAGGGCGTTGGTGACCAGGTGGGTGATGGCCTGGCGCAGCTGCACCCCATCCACGTCCACGGGCAGGGGGTCGGGGCTGCGCTCGAGGCGCAGGCTGGGCGCACGGCCCCGGGTGGCATGCAGCAGCTGCATCACCTCGCTCACCAGCAGGGAGAGATCCTGCCGCTCGACCATCACGGGACCGCGGCCCGCGAAGACCAGCAGCTCGCTGGCCAGATCGGCCGCCTTGCGGGCGCCCGAGGCGATCCGCTCCACCTGGCGGCGCGCGCTGGCGTCGGGCTCGAGGCGCATCATGGCCAGCTCGGCGTGCCCCAGGATGGCGGTGAGCAGGTTGTTGAAGTCGTGAGCCACACCACCGGCGAGCAGCGCGAGGCTCTCGTACTTCTCGCGCTCGGGCACCGCGCGGGGGGCCTGGGGGGGCTGGGGCTGGGACTCGACCTGCGGGGACATTTCTTCGGAGATGCGACCGGCCAGCTTGGGATCAGGACTCAAGAGTCCACCTCCTGCGGAAGGGGCCAAGCTTCTATCCCGACAATCCCGGCATGGCCCGATGGCCCGACGCGGACAGAAGCGGCGATGGGACTTGATTCCCCGCCCCGATCCGCGTACATGCCCCCGCCTTCCCCTCCCCGGGAACGAGGTGACCCATGAGCGACGCCAGCACCCTGCCCAAGACCTTCCTCCACGCCCAGGTGGAGCCCTCGATCTACCAGCTCTGGCTCCAGGCCGGCGCCTTCGCCGCGGTGCCCGACCAGCGCCCCCGCGATCAGCGCTACGTCATCATGATGCCCCTGCCCAACGTCACCGGCGCCCTGCACATGGGGCATGCCATGGACAACGTGATGCAGGATCTGCTCATCCGCTGGCACCGCATGATGGGCGACAACGCCCTGTGGATGCCGGGCACGGACCACGCCGGCATCGCCACCCAGGCCGTGGTCGAGAAGCGCCTCAAGGAGCTCGAGGGCAAGACCCGCCACGACCTCGGCCGCGAAGGCCTGGTGGACCGCATCTGGCAGTGGAAGGACCAATACCAGGCGCGCATCATCTCCCAGCAGCAGCGCATGGGCTGCAGCTGCGACTGGGACCGCCAGCGCTTCACCATGGACCCGGTCTGCGCCCGGGCCGTGCGCCACACCTTCCACAAGCTCTTCCGCGACGGCCTGGTGGTGCGGGGCAAGCGGCTGGTCAACTGGGACCCCTTCCTGCAGACCAGCATCAGCGACGACGAGGTCTACCACGAGACCGTCCAGGGTCACTTCTGGTACATGCGCTACCCGGTCATCGACCCGAAGCCCGGCGAGCCCACCCACGTGGTCGTGGCCACCACACGCCCCGAGACCATGCTGGGCGACACCGCCGTGGCCTGCCACCCCGACCCGGCCGGCGAGCTGGATCGCCTGATCGCCGCGGCCCAGGTCGAGCTGGCCGGCGCCAAGGACAAGGACCGCCACGCCCTCGAGGCCCAGATCGTCTACCTCGAGGACCGCAAGGCCACCGTGCTGCCCCTGCTGGTGCAGCTGCGGGACATGGCGCTGGCAGGCCGCCAGGTCATGCTGCCCCTGATGGACCGGCCCATGCCGCTGATCCTCGACACCTGGGCCAAGCCCGAGCTGGGCACCGGCTGCGTCAAGATCACCCCGGCCCACGACCCCAACGACTACGAGGTCTGGAAGCGGCACAGCGACAGCATCGACAGCATCAACATCCTCGAGCCCGATGGCACCCTGAACGCCGCCGTGGGTGCCTACCAGGGCCTGGACCGCTTCGTGGCCCGCGACCGCGTGGTCGCCGACCTGGACGCCCTCGGCCTGCTCGAGCGCGTCGAGGATCGCGAGATCGAGATCGGCCACTCCGACCGCTCCAAGTCCCCCATCGAGCCCTACCTCTCCGACCAGTGGTTCATCACCATGGGCGACGTGCCTGGCGGCATCGTCATGGGCGCCGGCACCCCCCGGGAGCACCGCTCCGCGGGCCTGGTGCAGGCCGCCATGGACGCCGTGGACGACGGCCGCGTGACCATCCACCCCTCCCGCTACACCAAGACCTACATGGACTGGCTGAGCGAGAAGCGGGACTGGCCCGTCAGCCGCCAGCTGTGGTGGGGACATCGCATCCCCGTGTGGTCCTGCGATGGTGGTGATCTCGAAGAGCTGGCCAAGGCGGGCCTGCTGGAGGACCCCCGCGTGGTGGTCCAGCGCAGCGGCGACCGCATCGACGTCTGCCTGCTCGAGGACGACGTGGCCCAGGTCGCGGTGCTCGAAGACGCCGGCTTCGTGCGGGACCCCGACGTGCTGGACACCTGGTTCAGCTCGGCCCTGTGGCCCTTCTCCACCCTGGGCTGGCCCGACCCCGCCACCGCGGCCCTCGAGTCCGGCCAGCGGCCCCTGGGCGCCCAGGGTGACGACCCCGACTGCCTGGACTTCTTCTTCCCGGGATCCTGCCTGGTCACCGGCCGCGACATCATCACCCTGTGGGTGGCGCGCATGGTCCTGGCGGGGCTGTACTGCGTGGGCGACATCCCGTTCAGCGACGTGTTCATCCACGCCAACATCCTGGACGGCAAGGGCGAGCGCATGTCCAAGTCCAAGGGCAACGGCATCGACCCGGTGGACGTCATCGACAGCTACGGCACCGACGCCATGCGCTACGTGCTGTGCGACATGCAGACGGGCACCCAGGACATCCGCCTGCCGGTCACCGCGGCCTGCCCAGTGTGCGACCACGCCAACGACTTGGGCGACACCAAGCACGGCGGCACCGTGTTCACCTACGTCTGCGGCCAACCCCTGAAGGGCAAGGCCCGCGAGGGCGGCTGCGGCGCCGAGTTCGACGTGCTGGGCACCATGCCCGAGCTGCCCAAGGCCACCCTGACCTCGGACCGCTTCGACGTGGGCCGCGGCTTCTGCACCAAGCTGTTCAACTCCGCCCGCTTCGCCTTCCTCAACCTCGA
>ERZ890953.45-NODE-45-length-67952-cov-22.691872_pt1 | contig 67952 bp, 63 predicted proteins | sample MGYA00521264_ERZ890953 | MGnify/ENA primary metagenome ERZ890953 (study PRJEB32303, sample SAMEA104408629) | aquatic metagenome | biome: Brackish water; feature: Chemocline; material: water | place: Baltic Sea | collected 2014-10-26T21:54:00 | depth 200 m ...
GACCTCATGACTGCCAGTCATGCGCTCTCCCAGCTGAGCTATGGCCCCACGCGAGGGCATAATATGACCAAACCCGTCTCCGGTGTCAAATCCAACTTCATCGGCGACGACGATAGCCAGAGGGTTGGAACGCCGAGGGCGGCAGGCATGGTCACCCGTCCTTGACGAGCCCCCACCCTCTGCCTATCATCTTCCCGGCGCCGGAGTGGCGGAATGGCAGACGCGACGGACTCAAAATCCGTTGTTCTTCGGAACGTGTGGGTTCGAGCCCCACCTCCGGCACCACAGATACGACGAAGGGGCGGCTCCAAGGCCGCCCCTTCTCTTATTCCGAACCGACCATCTACTCCTCGTCGAGGAATCCGTAACGGTAGTCCTTCGGTGGTACGAAGGTCTCCTTCACGGTGCGCGGCGAGGTCCAGCGGATCAGGTTCAGGTACGAACCCGCCTTGTCGTTGGTGCCCGAGGCGCGAGAACCGCCGAAGGGCTGCTGCCCCACTACGGCGCCCGTCGGCTTGTCGTTGATGTAGAAGTTGCCGGCGGTGCCTTCGAGTTCGGACTTGGCCAACTCGATGAACATCCGGTCGCGAGAGAATACGGCGCCGGTCAGGGCGTACGTCGAGCCCTGATCGCAAAGACGCAGGGTCTTGAGCACGTCCTTCTCTTCGTAAACATAGATCGTCAGCACGGGACCGAAGATCTCCTCACGGATGGACTCGTAGTCGGGCGTCAGCGCTTCGATGACCGTGGGTTCGATAAAATAGCCCACGCTCTTGTCACAATTGCCGCCGACGAGGATCTTGGCCTTGCCCTTGGCCTTGCGGGCCCGGGTGATATAGCCGCTGATCGTGTCGAAGGCACCCTCGTCGATGACCGCGCCCATGAAGTTGGAGAAGTCGGCCACGTCGCCCATGCGGATCGAGCGCACCTCGTCGAGCAGCTTCTTCTTCATGGTCTTCCACATGCCCGCGGGAATGTAGGCGCGGCTCGCGGCCGAGCACTTCTGGCCCTGGTATTCGAAGGCGCCGCGCACCAGGCCCGCCACCACAGCGTCCTCGTCGGCGCTCTCGTGGACGAACACGAAGTCCTTGCCGCCGGTCTCGCCCACGATGCGCGGATAGCAGCCGTAGGTGTGGATGTTGTCGCCGATGGTCTTCCACATGCCCTGGAACACTTCGGTGCTGCCGGTGAAGTGGATGCCGGCGAGATCGGGACTCGCCATGACCGGGTTGCCGACCTTGCCGCCGCTGCCCGGCACCAGGTTGATCACGCCGTCGGGCAGGCCGGCTTCCTTCAGAAGCTCCATGATGAAGTACGCCGAGTAGACGGAACTCGAAGCGGGCTTCCAGATCACCGTGTTGCCCATCAGGGCCGGAGCCGTGGGCAGATTGCCGGCGATGGACGTGAAGTTGAACGGCGAGATGGCGAAGACGAAGCCGTCCAAGGGGCGCTGCTCGATGCGGTTCCACATGCCGGGGCTCGACTCCGGCTGTTCGGCCAGGATGTCGTAGCCGAAGGCGACATTGAAGCGCCAGAAGTCGATGAGTTCGCAGGCGGCGTCGATCTCGGCCTGGTGGCAGGTCTTGCTCTGGCCGAGCATGGTCGCGGCGTTGAAGGTCTGGCGCCAGGGGCCGGTCAACAGCTCGGCGGCCTTCAGGAAGATCGAGGCGCGGGCTTCGAACGGCAAGGCCGCCCAGCCTTTGCGGGCCTTGCGCGCGGCCGCGACGGCCTTCTTCACTTCTTTTTCGCCTGCCTTGTGGTACGTCGCGAGCAGATGGCGGTGATTGTGAGGGACGCGGCAGTCGCCCATGTCGCCGGTCGTGACGTTTTCGCCGCCGATGACCAGGGGAATCTCAAACGTTCGGCCCGCCAGTTCGGCCAGCTTGGTCTTCAGTTCCGCCTTCTCGGGGGAACCGGGCAGGAAGCCCATGACGGGCTCGTTCAGCGGATACGGCGGCGTTAGGATGCTGTCGGACATGACGCGCCTCCTGGCTGCGATGGCAGCGGGTCGAGGTGCCTGGTCGCCCGGAGGATTCGCGGGCAGGGTCGGCGGACGCCGGAGCGCCACGCCCGAAGATGGCCAACCTCCCCGCCCTTGGCAACCCTAGTGTCCGTTCCCGGCGCCGAAATGTGACGCAGGGCTCGCCCGACGGCCCGGGTCCTGCTACATTGGTGCCGATTATGAACCCGAAGACCATGCGAGGAACGTCATGACCCTGCAGCCGTCCCACAACCTGATGAACGTCGAAAACCACATCCTGGAGATGCAGAATCTGCATCCCGGCGCCAGCGGCGACCTTACGAGCCTGCTCGGCGACATCTCCTTCGCGGCCAAGATCATCGCCCGCGAAGTCTCCCACGCCGGCCTCGTGGACATCCTCGGCGCCACCGGCGACGAGAATGTCCAGGGCGAGCAGGTGCAGAAACTCGACGAGTACGCCAACGCCACCATGCTGCGTTGCCTAGGACGCAAGGGGCAGGTCTGTCTGCTCGGGTCTGAGGAACTGGAAGACGTGCTCGAAGTCGATTTCGGGAGCGGCAGCGGCAAGTATCTGGTCGTGTTCGACCCCCTGGACGGATCGAGCAACATCGATGCGAACGTGAGCATCGGGACCATCTTCGCCATCTACGCACGGGTTTCGCCTCATGGGCCGGGTCAGCTTCGCGACGTCCTGCAGTCGGGTTCGAAAATCGTGGCGGCGGGCTATGTGGTCTACGGTTCGTCCACGATGTTCGTCTATACCGCAGGCCACGGAGTGCACGGTTTTACACTCGATCCGGGCATCGGCGAATTCCTGCTCAGTCACCAGAACATCAAGATCCCGTTCGAGGCCGGCATCTATTCGGTCAACGAGGGCAACGAACCCCGCTGGACACAGCAGATGAAGGAGATCGTCCGCAAACTCAAGTACGGCTGCGACGGCACCGCCGGAAAGGGCTGCACGGCACGCTACATCGGCTCGCTGGTTTCGGACTTCCATCGCAATCTGCTCTATGGCGGCGTCTTTCTCTACCCGGCGACCGAAGATGTGCCCAACGGCAAGCTGCGTCTCGTTTACGAAGCGGCTCCCTTGGCCATGATCGCCGAGCATGCAGGCGGCTACGCCAGCGACGGGAACGGCCCCATCCTCGACCGCATTCCCGACTCCATCCACGAACGCGTGCCCCTGTTCATCGGCAGCCGCGGCACCGTGCTCTGGATCGAAAAAAAGATGGCCGACCCCGAATTCGGGGCCGGCCTCTGATCGAACCAATCTCACATTTCTCAATCATCGCTCACGGGTCAGATCACTCGTTTCCGGCGACCTGCAGGCCCTTGGTCTCGAACACGAGAGCGAGGGCCATGTTCTTGCACCGAGGCCTGTGGGTGACACCGGCTGGAATGAGAAGAGCGTCCCCTTGCTTCAACTCAACTGTCTTATTGCCCATCTCCACCTCGATCAAACCTTCGAGAATGTAGATGAACTCGTCGGCCTTGTGGCTGTGGGCCACGAAGTCGCCGCTGTAGCGCACGATGAAGCTGTGGTAGGAGCCGTCGAGTTCCGCGATCTCCACCGGCCGGAACGGCTGGGCCAGGTCGCGGGCCATCTTCAGGACAGAATACTTGGGCATGGCCCTCCCCCTTGCGTCGGGATCATTCCCCTTCGCCGAGACCGGCAGCCGCCAGGGCTGCCTGCTCGGAATCGGGGAACTCGGTCTGGAGACGCAGCAGCATCTCTTGGGCCCGGTCATTCTGGCCGAGGCCTTGGTGGCAGAATATCTGCTTCATCAGGGCGTCGGCGCGGAGCATCGATTGTGGATGCTCTGCGACGAGAAGCCCCAGTTTGTCCAGGGCCTCGACATAGTCGCCGCGGGCATACGCCATTTCCCCGAGCCAGTACAGCGCCTCGTCGGCGAGTTCTGAACGGGGATAACGCGTGAGAAAGTCATTGAACCCCTCCCGCGCCAGATCGTCGTTGCCTCGGTTGCGGTCGAGCTTGGCCGCATCGAACAGCGACTGACCCTCTTCCGGCAAAACGTCCAGCCCGTCGCCTGCTGGGTCGTCGTCCACCGACTTGTACTCGCCGATGGTCGGCACGCCGAGCCGGGTCGTCAGCAGGTCGACCCTCGCCGACAAGCCGCGAACATACTCGGCGTTGTCCTGCTGCAGCCGCAACAGCTGCTCGATTTTGCCGTCGAGCTGGGCGAGGCGGGTCTGGACGCGCACGTCCTGGTTCTCACCGCTGCCGTTGTCGGCCTTCAACAGACGGCTGATGGACTCGAGCTCTTGACGGATCAGCATCTGGTCATCGCGCATGCGGGCGATCTCTTCGCCGTTGCGGTCGACGGAACTCTCGATGCCAGCGAACTGGGGCGAGCAACCGGCGAGGGCTACGAAAAAAGACAGACACGCAGTGCGCAACAGCCAGAGCTTCATGATCCCTCCTTAGGGACGGGAGAAGTGGGCCCGACGGTTCAAGGCCCAGGCGCTTTCGCCGTGGCCGTTGGAGAACGGGCGCTCCTCGCCGTACGAGGTGATGCGCAGTTGGCTCGCGGGTACGCCCAGCGAGACCAGGTAGTCGCGCGCGGCGATGGCGCGCTTCTCACCCAGGGCCAGGTTGTACTCGACGGTACCGCGCTCGTCGCAGTGGCCTTCGATGACATACGTCAACACGGAGTGTTCCTTCATGATGCGGGCGCTCGCTTCGAGCAGCATCATCGCTTCGGTCGAGAGCGTGTACTCGTCGAAAGCAAAGAACAGATCCTCGATGCCGTATTCCTGCGGAGCCATCCGGGCGTAGTCCTCGGCTGTGGGGCCGGACGGAACGACGTCGACGGGCTCGGGCTCTTCGGCCACGGGTTCTTCGGGAACGGTCTCCATCGGAATCGAGGTGGTGGGATCGTCGACAACCACGGGTGCATCTTTGCCACAGCCGACAGCCAGCAACAAACCGAGGATAAACATCAGTAGGCCAAGCTTGCGAATCATAGTAACAAGCTCCTTTCCCTCTTCACGAGGAGGTTCGATCAAGGTCCTTGGGCGGGCAATGTAACACCTTGCCATCAATGGGACCAATCTGGAGTTTTATCCGGTTCGTCCCCAAACGTCAACTGACGGATTCCTCCTTCAAGGATATCCAGAACATACAGTTTGAACACTCCGGACCTGTCCGAGGCGAAAACGATATGGCGGCTGTCGGGAGCCCAGCTCGGATCCTCGCAGTTGCGCCACTCCGGACCGGTCAATTCGAACCGGTTGGTGCCGTCGGGATTGATGAGCACGATCTGCGTAAAGTCACCAATCCTCGTGGCATAGACGATCTTCTCACCGTTGGGCGACCAGGCTGCGGCATCGTTGTAGCGCCCTTCGAAGGTCAGTCGGCGCTTGTTGGAACCGTCGGCCGCCATGATGTAGATCTGCGGCGCCCCGGTCTGATCGCTGGTGAAGATGATGTCGCGACCGTTGGGCGACCAGGAGGGCGAGATCTCGATGGCCGGGTTGACCGTCAACCGCCGGATGATGTTGCCTTGGAGGCCCAGCCGATAGATCTCGTGCTGCCCGACCTTGGACAAAGAGACCAGCAGCTCCTCTCCCGACGGATGCCACGCCGGGTTCAGGTTCGAGCCGGGCGTCTCGTTCACCGCCCGCACCTCACCGGTGGCCGTCTCGAGCAGGTAGATGCCTTGCTGTCCTTCGCGCCACGACATGAAAGCGAGTTGGTTGTTGTCGGGCGACCAGGTCGGGAACAGGTTGAGCTGACGGTTGGCCGTCAGGCGCAGTTCGCCTTCGCCGTCGAAATCGACACAGTGGATGTCGCGACGGTCATCGCTGCCGCGGGCGAAAACGATGCGGGTCAGGCAGATGCCTGGTTCACCGTGGAGGAACAACACGACTTCGTCGACGAAGTGATGGGCCGAGGCGCGCAGTTTGTCCCAGGTCGGGCGATAGCGTTTGTTGAGCAGGACCTGCCGGCCGGGATAGGACATCAGACGCAGGTTCAGGACGGGCGCCGCCTCAGCGTCCGTCACCGCCGTGCCCGGCAGGCGCCCTTCGAGCACACCCTCGATGGCGAAAGTCACCGTGGTGGTGTCGCCCTCGGCCGGCGAGAGGGCTTTGAACAGCCCGCTGTAGTCCAGGTCGACGCCGATGACCGACTCGAGGACCCAGGCCGCTTCCTGGGCCTCCGTGCCGCCGGAGACGACGTCGAGAGGCTGGACGAGGATGTCCATGCGGTCCCAGGCCTCCCTTACAGTCCCGATGGACACTTCCTGGGCCTGCACGGTGGATGTCAGGCACATCATCACAAGGAGTAGGACCAAGCTGCGGTTCATCATCTGATTACGTCCCGGATTTCAAGGTAAAGGAGAAGCTCACGCCCAGGGCGGCACCGGTGATGCCGGCCGGCAATGGCGGCATGCGTCCCGCGCGGCGCACGGCCCCGAGGGCTTCCTTGTCGAACAGCGCAACGCCGGACGTACGTGCCACCGTCTCACGAGTGATGCGCCCATCCCGCTCCACGAAAAAATGAATCACGCAGTAGCGCGACGAACTTTCACGAATGCCCACCTGTTTGGGCTGCCACTGCCGGCTGACCTTGCCCTGCAGAATCGTCAGGTAGTACTGGAACCGGGGCGGCACTTCGTCGTCGGTCGCCGTGACCGACGAGATGTCGGGGGTCGCCTCCGCCGTCGCATCGGGAGTCTGCTCCTGCGTCACGGGCGTCGTTGCCGGGCTGGGTTCCACCGCGGTCGGTTGTGGCTTCACGATGACAGGTTCTGGTTCAGGATCACGAACGGGCTGTTCATCCGGCTCAGCGGGCACGACCGTCGGCTCCGGTTCCACCTGGATGGGTTCAGGCTCGACGATCACAGGCGCCTGCTCCTCAGGCGGCGTATCGACGGCCTCAGGCTCAACATCTTCGACTGTCTCGATGGGCTCAGCCTGCCGTTCGGGCATGGTCGCGATCTGTACGTTGATCATACGCCGGGGCGTCAGCACCGGACGGTCCACCCAGGCCCCGAAAAGGACGACCAGCAGCAGCACCACCAGATGCACCGCGACCGACGCCGGGACCGCCCTGTTCATCGCGACGCTCCCCCGAGCTGGTCGGGGTCGGCCACGAGACTCAGGTGCTCGAACCCCATCCGTTCGACGACGGCCATGACCTGCAGGGCGAAACCATAGGGCACCTCTTCATCGATACGCAGGTAGACGGGCACCGTCTCACGTTCGTCGAGACGATCCACCAACCTTTGCTCCAGTTCCGCGGACGAGACGGGATCCTCATCGTAGAAGATCTGACGGTTGGTCGTGACGGTGATAATGGGGCCCTCCCGCACGATCACGTCGTTCGTCTCGGCCTGGGGCAGGTCCACCTCCACTCCGCCCTGGATGTAGGGAGCAGTGAGCATGAAGATGATCAGGAGGCAAAGCGTCACATCCACCAACGACGTGATGTTGATCTCTGCGAGGCTGCGGTAGGTCGAGCGTTTCATCGGATCCGCTCCCCGGCATGGGTGTCCGGGCGTCGCGCCGGTCGGTGTCGAGCAGGCGTCTGGCCCGTGCGCTCCATCACCTCCTCTTCAAGCAAGGAGCGTAGGCGTTCCATTTCATTACCGACCAAGTCGATCTTACGCACGAACATGTTGTAGAAAACCACCGCGGGGATGGCCGCCGAAAGACCGGCGATGGTGGTCACGAGGGCCTCCGCGATGCCCGGCGCCACGACGGTGAGGTTGGCGCTGTGCATGGCCGACATGTCCCAGAACGCCTGCATGATGCCCCAGACCGTTCCCATCAGGCCCAGGAACGGGGAAATGGTCACGGTGGTCGACAGGATGATCAGGTAGCGTTCGAGGGCTTCGGTCTCGGCGTAGGCCACGCGTTCGGAAGTGCGCCGGACATTGGCGGCGCTGCCCAGATGGGCGGCTTCGCGCCAAAGATTGGCCAGGGGCAGATCCTTGTGGTCCTCGCACCAGGCGGCCACCGTCTCCGGCTTGGCGGTGCCGTCGAGCCAGGCGTCACAACGGTCCCAGAACAGGACATGGCCGGCACGGATCCGCGCCAGGGTGCGCGCCTTGTCGAACATGACGGCCCACGACAGGACCGACAGCACGAGCAGTACGAGCATGACGATCTTGCCGAGAAGCGAGGTTTCAAGCAGCAGTCCGAGGAGTTCCTGCGGACCGAGTGCGGCCAGGAACGGTGTGCTTGGCATGTCAGCTCCTTCTGACGGAAGGGCGGCGTCCGTTCGGCATGAAACCGAGGGACGATGCCCGGGGAAGCGCCCAGCGCGGTGTCCGCGCGGGTCCAATGTATCACGAAGACGGACCCTGGCAAGTGCGGACTCACCGGCCCGAGATCAACACGAAGAGGTGCCGGGAGTTCCGAATCAGGCGAGAACCCGGTCGTAGAGTTCCGTGTACCTTTTCAGAACGCAGGGCGTGCCGAACCTGGCCACGGCATCGCGCAGACCGTTGTCGGCAACCTGGCTGTACAAGTCTTGATCTGTCAGGAGTTTCACGGCGGGAGCCACGATCGTCTCAATGTCAGCGGGATCGCAGAGGAAAGAGTTCACGCCGTGCTCTACGAACTCCCCCGCCCCGCCGTTGGCCGTGACGATGGCCGGTGTGCCGCAGGCCATGGACTCCAAGGCCACCAACCCGAACGACTCGTGGAGCGATGGCAGCAGTGTGAGATCGGCCATGGCCAGAATCTCCTCGAGATTGTCCACCTGCCCCAGAAAGCGTATGCGGTCGCTCACGCCTTCCGCGGCGGCGATGTCAGCCGCCAGCCGGCGGTCCGGCCCTTCGCCCACCAGGATCAGGCGTGCGTTGACGTGCTCACAGATGCGGGCGAAACCGCGGACGACGGCGGAGATATTCTTCACCGGTCGGAAATTGGAGGCATGAACCACGATTTTCTCATCGGCGGCGGCCAAGCACGTCCGGTCGAGATCGTGCCGCGGCCGAAAGCGGCGGGACTCCACGAAGTTCGGAATGACCTCGATGTGCCTGCTCACGCCGAAGACCCGAACCGTCTCGTCGCGCAGGAACGTGCTGACCGTCGTCACAGCGTCGCTGCGTTCGATCAGGAAGCGGGTCATGGCGAAGTATCCTGGCTCCTGTCCGACGAGGGTGATGTCGGTGCCATGAAGGGTCGTGACGACCTTCACGGCGTCGCGTCCGACCATCTCCTGGGCCAGAAACGCACTGGCGGCATGAGGGATGGCGTAGTGGACGTGCAGGATGTCCACGCCGTACTCCTCTGTGACCTCGCTCATCTTGGTCGCCAGTGCCAGGGTGTAAGGCGTGTGCTGGAAGACCGGATACGACACTGCCTCGACCTGGTGGAAAAATATGTTCTGCTCGTAATGCTTCAACCGCAACGGGAGCGAACTGGTGATGAAATGCACTTCGTAACCGCGACGGGCCAGGCTCAGACCGAGTTCGCTGGCCACGACCCCGCTGCCCCCCTGGGTCGGGTAGCAGGTGATGCCGATCACCGGCAGCCGGTTCAAGTCCAACGCTCCTGCGGCAAGTCCGACAACAGCGGCGCCGCAGATGTGCGCAACGCTTCGGCATGGGACACCCCGGCACGGAATCCTCGCGCCCGGGCCCATCGCTCGACCTGCTCCAGGAAGGCGGGATCGTTGATCATGGTGGGCCGACGCTCGCCCACTGCCTCGAACTGCGTGGCATAGGCCTTCAGAGCGGCCAGTTTCTTATCCCAGACAGAGCTCACATCGAAAAGCACGTCTGCCTGCTCACCCTCGAGACAGACGTGGAGCACTGCTTCTGTCTGCCAGCGATCGGTGGGATCGGGCAGCAACGCGCCGCCATCCCAGATACGGTGCGCGGGCAGATCCGGCGACCAAGCGGCCAGGCGGGACATGAAGGCAGCCTTCTCCACCAGCGCGCCGATGGCCCGATGATCGGGATGGCGGTTGGGCATGGGCGCCGTCGCGATCCAGCGTGGCCGGAGTCGCCTGATGACGGCCGCGACAGTCGCGACCTGTTCGGGAGCGCCGACGTCGACGAAGCCATCGGGCAGCTCGAACTGCAACCGACCGGTCAAGCCCAGGTGTGCGGACGCCTCCGCAGCCTCGCGCCAGCGCTCTTCAGGGGTGCCGTTGGAGCCGAGCTCTCCCCTTGTCAGATCGCAGACCCAGACCTTGCGGCCCGCCCGGGCCAGCAAAGCGAGCGTGCCGCCGAGGGCGATCTCGGCGTCGTCGGTATGAGGACAGATGCAGAGCAGATCGCAGCCGGCATTCGTGGGATTCATGGTGAGTCCTCCAGAACGGTCTCGTCGACATGGATTTCGTACTCGCAGGGTTCGCCGGCGGCGAGCCGCTCGATGTGGTCGGCCGCCAGGCCATGCAGGACATCCGGCAGATCTTCGAACAGCGCCGCAGCCCATAAACCGGGCAGGACGCGCTCCTGACGTGTGCCGCGGGGTGTGCGCCAGTCATCTTGGCCATGCCGGTCGTGACGGACCTCTTCACGTTCGCGGGAGGCGGCTTCGATCGCTTTTGTCACGGTCGGTCGGAAGCGTTCGGCGACACGCTCGGCGCGGATGCCGGCGTCGAGAACGCCGAGTTCGTTCAACGATTTCTCCAGCTCCTTTGCCGCTGCCTTTACCACGGCGGCCACCTTCGGTGCGACATCCGCGATCGGGGCCGGGCCATCGACGGGCTGATGCCCGAGCACGGCAAAGGCGCGGGGCAGCAGCGGCGCCCGGCGCAGATCCAGCGCGGCGTAGAGGGGTCGCAGCTGCTCGAGATAAGCCCTCTCGCCCGGACCGACGACCACCCCCGCCGGTCGGAACAGCCAATCCTGCAACGGCGAACGCAGCACCACGCCGGGCCGGAGTTCAGTAGGTGGCACATCCGCGGCTTCGTCCGAAGACGTCAGACGGCGCCGTTCGTCGCCGACGGCTCGATGGACGGGTCGCTCGAGACTGGTCCCGGCGATCTGGGCATGATAACCAAGAGCCGTCAGATCCGCGCCGGCCCCTCGAACTTCAGCGATCAGATCGTCCCTCCTGGCCAGGAAGCGCTCAACAAGAGGATGACCCGCCGCGATCATCTCGGCATCGTTCCCTGAGACAATCAGCAATCCCTTACCGGGAAAGACGAGCCGCAAAGCGTCGGCGTGGAGACTGCTCCAGGATCGCTTCTCACTCATCCCCGTATCCCAGAGTTCAACGAGCCGGTCCGCGAATTTCCCAGATAGGCCCGAGAGCCAAACACGTTCAGCGGTTCCCAACACCGAAGCAGCCAACGCTCCGACCATGCGTCCGTTCGCTTCTGCTGGAGGAACCGGCTTGAGAAACGTGGCTCGCGCGGGATCCCAGACCCTGACGCCGACGGCCTCGGCCAGATCATCGTCGGCGTCACCGGACCAGAACAACGGTACGGTGGGCCGACCGGCCTGCGTCCTCGCTTCCGCCGCCGCGATACAGGTTGCGACCTTCAAGAGAGTATAGAGCGGCCCTCCGAGAAAACCCGGCTGCTGCCCCGTCACCACGACGTCGGCGGTGCCGGCCCGCAGGGCGTCCAGATTGTGGGCAACGGCGGCTGTTGATCCAGGGTCGGTTTGAGAAGCGATCTGGCCGGCCCGCCAGCCCTCGAACCATGGCGATGACCATGCAGGGGCCGATTCCATTGCCGCGGGCGTCAGGAATTCGGCCGCCTCGCTCGCTACGCCGGGGAAGCCGCCAACCCCCGCGATGGCGTCACGGACCAAGGGAGCGAGCCAAGAACAGGCGCTGAGCCCCCCGCGGGGTGACCACGACGACGAATTCATGCCGTGACCTCCTTGCGAAAAACGAGGAACCAGCGCACGGACGTATCGGGATCAAAGGCCGCCCCGTCATAGTCGCCTGCGGCAGCGCTGCGAAACAGATCGGCGGTTGCTGCGAGTTCGTCGAGTTCGTCGAGATCGATCAAGGCGACGCTTTCCTCGTAGCTGAGGCCGGCGGCGGGAATCCCCTGCACCGGTGAGGGACCGTCCGGAGTGATCGTCACAGCCTTGGTCACACGTCTGCCGTCTGGGCTCAACCGACGTTGCTCAGACATGACCAGTCCTTCGAGAACCCGAAGCCGTGGCGGGGGGATCTTGGCGAGCTCGGATCGTACGCGCCGAGGATTCAGGTAGTCCAAGATCCAATGCCCGCCGGGTGCAAGCGTCCGCGCAATTTCAGCAATCATGCTTTGTTGAGCGCCGGGATGTTCACCATAGCCGAACGCGGTGAACAGCGAGACGACGACATCAAAGGCATTCGCTGCGAACGGCAACCGACCCCAATCCCCCCTCACCAGGGTCGAGCCAGCGGCCTCGGGAACCTCATCATGTGCTTCAGACAGCAGCTCCGGAGACTGATCCATACCTACGACACAGGCTCCCGATCCTGCCAGGGGCCCCAGGTGACGCCCTGCGCCGCAACCGAGATCCAGAACCCGAGCCCCGTCGAGACCGGCGATGCGGTCCACCAGGGCTACGGCGCGCCGGGCCTCATCGTCGTCGCGGTGGCGGTAGAGACGCGAGTAATGGGCTCCAAAGGCGGACCTGGCCCAAGCTTCGATACTCATGATGCCGGCATTTCCATGGCAGCAAGAGGCAGGCCGCGCCCCACGAGGGTCCAAACGGGCTTGCCGGGAGCTTTGGCAGGGTGGTCCGTGGTGTAATGGAGTCCACGGCTTTCTCGACGCTCGAGAGCACAGAGAACGATGAGTTCTCCGACCAGGGCGAGATTCCTCAGTTCGACGAGATCCGAGCTCAGCAAAGAATGCGAAGTGACTTTCTCTACGGTGGCCCGCACTGCGCGCAGGCGCTCCAGGGCAATGGTCAGACGCTGGCGACTGCGTACGATGCCGACATAGTCCCACATCACGCGGCGGACGATGTCCCAGTCGTGTTCGAGGATCATGGCTTCTGCGCCGGCTCCTGAAAGCGACGATTGAGATTCCCTCAGAGACAAGCGACTGCGGTCGCCGAGCAGAGACGGCGTTTCGGCTGCGAGCTCCCCTGCCCGTTCAGCAAAATACACGGCTTCGAGCAAGGAGTTGCTGGCCAGTCGGTTGGCGCCGTGCACGCCGGAGCAGGCCGTCTCTCCGATGGCCAGCAGCCCCGGCAGACTCGTCCGGCTCCGGTCATCGACCTGCACCCCGCCGCACATATAGTGGGCCGCCGGTACGACCGGAACCGGATCGCTGGTCATATCCAGGCCGAAGCCGGCGCAGGTCGCATGGAGGTTCGGAAATCGCGTGCGAACATGGTCGGCGTCGAGATGGCCGAGGTCGAGGAACACGCAAGGATCTCCTGAGATCTTCATCTCCTGGTCCATGGCGCGGGCCACAACGTCCCGCGGCGCGAGTTCGGCGAGGGGGTGATAGCGGATCATGAACCGTTCACCCCGCTCGTTGACCAGGTGCGCGCCCTCCCCGCGGACTGCTTCGGAAATCAAAAAGCTCTTCGCCTCGGGATTGTAGAGACAGGTGGGGTGGAACTGGACGAATTCCATGTTTGCAAGGACAGCCCCAGCCCGGTACGCCATGGCCATGCCGTCGCCGGTGGCGATATCCGGGTTCGATGTGTAGGCATACACCTTGCCGCAGCCTCCGGTGGCCAGTACCACCAGATCGGCGACACAGGGCACCCTCTCCCGACCCGTGCTGTCGAGAACCCAGCAGCCCACGATGCGCTCGGCGGCCGTCGGGACAGGGTTGAGATCCGCTGCGCGGATCAGGTCGAGGCCCAGATGGTCCTCCTCGATATCGATGTCGGGATGTCGGCGGCAGGCTTCGAGCAGCCTCTGTTCGAGCTCACGCCCGGTGAGGTCCGCGGCATGGAGGATGCGGTTGCGGGAGTGGCCGCCTTCACGCCCCATGGCGAAGGCGGATTCATCGTTCCTGTCCCGGGAGAAGCGGACGCCGTAGGACAGCAGCCTTTCGATCAGCCTGGGCGCCGCCTCGACCATGGCTCGCGTGACCGTTTCGTCGCAGAGTCCGTCGCCGGCTACCAGCGTATCGGTCAGATGGGATTCGAAGTCGTCGAGGGGAGACATGGCTGCGGCGATGCCGCCCTGGGCATAGTTGGTATTACTCTCAGACGAATTCTTCTTGGTGACGATGCGCACTGATCCATGTTCCGCGGCCAGCAGTGCGAACTGAAGGCCGGCGATCCCCGACCCGACCACGAGATATCTGCTGTGCTGGATCCCGTTGCGACGCATGACCGCCCCGATCGGCTCAAGTCCGTTCCGCGAGCCACCCGACAATGAGGTCGGCAGGCGACGTGCTCTTCCAGTCCAGCGCCAGTCCCACCTCATGGAGAGTGAGTGCGTCGGGCCACAGAAGCCCAAGCTTCCCATGGTCCTTGCCCGTGGTCAACCAGTGCGCGACTCCTGACCCGGAACCGGCCTGCATCAGCGCCGCGACGTCAGCGGAAGTGTAGACCGCATGGTCGTCGAAACGGGCGATGATTCCAGGCGGCCTTCCCATGACAGCCTCACAGGAATTCTCGAATGCCTCAGGCCTGGCGAGCCCGCAGACCACACCATAGGGCGCCGCACAATCTAGAGCAGACCGGGGCGCCACGCTAGAGCGCTGGAAGGACAGAACTGGGCGGGATGGGTGGAGCTCAGGCTGGCATGGAGCATCTTCTGCAGCGGATTCGGTGATCCAGACATCAGCGCGATCGGCACCTTCGGCGCCTTCGCGGTAAGGACCCCAGGGAATCAACCGACCGGCCCGTGGTCGACAGGAGCCACGATCGCCGCACCAGCGATCGAGGATGAGGATATCCCGATGACGGGGCACCCCGGCTGTCTGATGGGCATCCTCGAGCAGAATCACTCCGTTGCGGGGTGCGATGCTGCAGGCAAACGCAAAGCCTTCCCGCCTATCCGCGGCCTGGATCACTGGCCAGCCGCCGTCGCGGGCGATGAGGCGGGCCTCGTCGCCGCAAGCGCGGTCCTCAGGGTCGACAAGACACGGTCCACGGCGACCAGAGCCGTAGCCGCGCACCAGCACGACACCCAGGACGTTGCGTTCGCAGAGCCGCACAACGGTGTCGATCACCACCGGAGTCTTTCCTGTGCCTCCGACCCGCAGATTACCCACAGAAACCACCAACGGGTTGACGGGCGGGGTCGGCCTGGCCTTGAGCCGGTGCTCGAGGATTCGATGCTGCAGAGCCGTGGTCGCTGCGGCTGCGGGCGGCAACCAGACCGGCTCATGATCCTGCCAGCTTCGCCAACGAGTCTCGAACCAACGGTGGGCGGCGCTGCGCCGATCAAGGATCCGCGGGGCCGTCATCGGGAGTCTCCCAGCAATGCCCTGCGTACGGCCAATTCGGCGACATGACGTCCCGCATCACCTTCGCCGACGGTGATGCGTTCCCCGAAGGTGATGGCCAGACGGCTGCCAGGTGCCGGGACAATGGTGCGATCCCAAGTCTTGAGGCTGAGATGAACACCGGGCGTGGCCACAACCGGTACGATGGTCGCTCCGGACAGACGGGCGAGGCGGAGCACACCGTCGTGAATCGTCCCGAACGGACCGCGCGGACCATCCACGGCGATGCCGATCGAGCGGCCCGCGGCGAGTTGGGACAGCAGGGCGCGGAAAGCGGCACCGCCCTCCTTCCCTGTCGATCCTCTCACAAAACCGTAGCCCCGGGATGCGAGGGTACGGATCAGGATTTCTCCATCATCACTTCGACTGACCAGCAGGACCGGACGGTACGGGGCCACACCGATGATCGCCGGAATCATGTCCCGATGCAGACTCGCGAAGATCGTGGCTGGCCCCGGTTGGGGGGCCTGCCTCCGTTCGACACGCACCGATGCGGTCAAACCCCTGAAAATCCAGGGCGTCAGTTGGAACTTGAGACGTTGAACCAGATCAGGCATCGGCAATGTGCTCCGTAACGAGTCCGAGAATGCTGTCCGCAGTGCGTGCCCAGAACCCCGGCGGCCCGAGACGATGACGCAGTGTGGCGACGTGTTCTGTGAAACGTCGGCGTCGGCTCGTTCCGTCGAGCCAACCTTCGAGATCGTCGACGACAGGCCTGGGAAGTGCAGCACCCTGAACATGCTCACGCACCATGGCGAGGTCAGAGATGAGATTCGCGAGTCCGATGCTCTCGACGTTCACCAGCAATCGAGCCAGGACATAGTTCAAGGGCGAAGTGCGGTACACCAAAGCATGGGGAACGCCGGCAAGGGACGCTTCCAGCGATGCGGTGCCACTGCAGACAACCGCCATATCCAGGTCCGGCAACAGATCCGGCAAGGGCCTGTGTGTGAGTGTACAGCCAAGAGCCAGCAGAGGCTCGAACCAGGCATCCTCCGCTCCCGGCGCGACACTGACGACTCCCTGAAAGCTACGGTCGGGACGGCGGAGCTTCAACTCTGTGATGACTGCGGCCAGCAACGGCACGAGGTTCGCGATCTCCTGGCGACGGCTGCCCGGCAGCAGGCCCAAGGTCAATGGTGTAGCGGTATCGCGCAGACGGGCTTCTCTGAGAGCCATCGTTGGCTGAACGTCGCGGTCGAGATAGTCGTCCATCAAGGGGTGGCCCAAGGCATCGCAGGAAACGCCGCGGGTTTCGAAGAAAGCCCGCTCGAAGGGTAAGAGTGTGCCGAGGCGATCGACTGCTCGTCGCAGCTTACCGATCCGCCAGCCCCCCCAGGCCCAGAGCTGAGGGGCTACCAGAAAATACACGGCTTTCCCCTGCGCTTTGACATGGGTCGCCAGATCAAGATTGAATCCGGGAAAATCCACCGGTATGACAAGATCGATGTCGTCCGCCACCGCACACCGGCGGACCAGGTTCCGCGCCTTGAGAAGGGAGGGCAGAGCCGCCGCGACATCTGTGAATCCCATGACCGCCAGCTCATCCGCTCGGGCCACGAGAGTCACGCCCGCCTCGGCCAACGCCTCGCCACCAAGCCCGCTCAGAATAACGTCCGGGCATCGCTCACGCAGCGCGCGCACCAACGCGACGCCGTAGCGTTCTCCGCTGGCTTCGCCGCATGAAAGAAAGATGTGGGGTGCAGAGCTGTCGGGAGTCGGGGTCACGTCGCCTCCGTCGGTGGTGGCGGCGGGACAGTGCCCGCCGCCGGAACGGATCAGCGGACGATACCCCGCTCGGAACGGCGGATGAAGGCCATCAGGCCCTCGGTGTGGCGGTCGAGAGTGCAGTCCAGGGCGATCCGGTCGAGGGCCTGGCTGACGTTCAAGCCCGTGCGGTAGAGCAGGCGGTAGGCGCGCTTCAGGTTGGACACCTCGTCGTCGCTGAACCCGCGACGCTTCAGACCGACGCTGTTGACGCCCGCCACTTCCACAGGGTTGCCGGCCACCCGGATGAACGGGGGCACGTCCTGGGCCAGACGGCTGCCGCCGCCGACGAAGGCGTGGGCGCCGACGTTCACGAACTGGTGGACCGGAGTCATGCCACCGACGATGGCCCAGTCGGCCACGTCGACGTGCCCGGCCAGGTTCACGGCGTTGGCCAGGATCACGTGATCGTGCACCGAGCTGTTGTGGGCCACGTGCACGTAGGCCATCAACAGGCAGTCGTTGCCCACCTTGGTCTTCTCCCCCTCGCCGGTGGCGAGGTGGATGGTCACGTACTCGCGGATCACGTTGTTGTCGCCGATCTCCACATAGGTCGTCTCGCCGGCGTATTTGAGATCCTGAGGATCGCTGCCGATGATGGCGCCGTGGTAGATGCGGTTGTTGCTGCCGATGGTCGTGCGACCTTCGATCACCACCGACGTGCCGATCTCACAGTCGGGTCCGATCTCCACCTGGGATCCGATGACCGAGTAGGGCCCGATCTTCACGTTGTGTCCGAGGCGAGCCTCGGGCGACACCACGGCAGTCGGGTGGATCTCGGCATTCCGGACCGGACGAAGTCTGGATTCCGGCTGAAAGTTCATGGGTTCCACGATGGTCCTCCCCGGTCCCGCCTCAGCGGTCCACGATGGTCGACATCAGGTCGGCCTCGGCGACGAGTTCTCCGTCTACCAAGGCGACCCCCTTCATTTTGCAGATCGGCCCCCGGATTTTGACCATCTCCACTTCGAAGCGGATCTGGTCTCCCGGGGTCACGGGGCGTCGGAAACGTGCGTTGTCGATCCCGCTGAAATACACAAGCTTAGTCTCGGGATCCTCGATGCTGCTCATCAGCAGCACTCCACCCACCTGGGCCATGGCCTCGGTGATCAACACCGCCGGCATGATGGGGTGCCCGGGAAAATGTCCGTTGAAAAACGGTTCGTTGATCGTCACGTTCTTCAGACCGACCACGCGCTTACCGCATTCGAGTTCGAGGATCCTGTCCACGAGCAGCAACGGGTAGCGATGAGGCATCACCTTCATGATCGAATTGATGTCCCAGTACGTCGGTTTGCGCCGCGGGTAGATCCTGTTTTGACGCCTTTCCGAACGGGCCAACAGGCGCGTGAAAGCCGCGTTGGATGCATGCCCTGAACGCTCGGCGATCACATGTCCCTGCAGTGGCATTCCCAACAGAGCCAGATCCCCGACAAGGTCGAGGATCTTGTGGCGGACGAATTCGTCGGGGAAGCGCAACTCGGTGTCGTTGACGAGCACGCCGTCGTCGACGATCAAGGCGTTTTCCAGGGTGCCGCCCTGCCCCAGCCCCATGTTCTGAAGAAGCTCGATATCGCGCTTCAGCGCGAAGGTGCGGCTCGGGGCAATCTCATCGCGGTAGACCTGTGGACGCATCTCACAGGTGTACTCCTGGCATCCGATCAGGGGATCGGGGTAGTTGATCTTGAAGGTCACCATGAAACGGTCGCAGGGAACGGCCCGCAGCAGGATATCACCGTCGCGGTATTCGACAGGCGAATCGATGCGGTAGTAGGTCGCCGGCAGTCCCTGGTCCACGATGCCGGCACCGCTCAGCAGATCCACATAGGCCGTCGTACTGCCCTCAACCGGCTCGGGCGGTTCTTCGCCGTCGAGCTCGATGATGCAGTTGGTGATCCCCATGCCGTAAAGGGCCGACAGCACATGCTCCACGGTATGGATCCGCACTCCGTTGCTGACCAATGCCGTGTTGCGCAACCCGTCGAGGTCGTCCGGGACGTTCTCGATGATCGCGGGAATGTCGATGTCCTCACCGTCGGCATGCACTCGGAACAAGAGTCCCGTATTGGGTTCGGCGGGCATGAAAGAAATCCGCGCGGGACCGCCAGTGTGCAGCCCCGTACCTTCCATTTCCACACGCTTCGCAACGGTCTTTTGAAGCAACAGCAACCTCAACCCTCCCCGGGGTCTTCATCCGTGTTCGTACGAGCGCCGAAGCGTTCTTCCAGTTCCTTCACGCGACGATTCAGAGCGGGCAGGCGGTGATACAGAGCCACCAGCCGAAAAGCCTTCTGGAATTCCACCGCCGGATAACCCAGGACGGTCTGACCGGCCGGGACATTGCGAGTCACCGCGGATTTGGCGGCGACTCGAGAACCGTCGCCGAGGGAAATATGGTCAGCGACTCCGGTCTGACCGCCCATCGTGACGCCGTCGCCGAGGCGGCTGCTGCCGGATAGGCCACTCAAAGCCGACATCGCACAATGACTGCCGATGGTCACATTGTGAGCAACCTGACAGAGGTTGTCGATCTTCGTTCCCGACCCGACGCGGGTCTCCCCGGTCGTCGCTCTATCCACGCAACTGTTCGCGCCGATCTCGACGTCGTCTTCGAGGACCGCAATGCCGATCTGAGGAATCTTGATCAGGCCGTCTGCTCCAGGGTAGTATCCGAAACCGTCCGTACCAATCACCGCGCCAGGATGCAGGATCACCCTGTCACCTAGACGGCATCTCTCCCGCACAACAGTCGAGGCATAGAGACAACACCCTTCGCCCAAAGCCACATCAGCTTCGAGCACCACGCCAACACCCAGACGCGAGCCGGCTCCGATGATCACGCCGGGACCGATCACGCAGAACGGCCCCACGGCGACATCCGCCGCCAGCACGGCACTTGGGTCCACCACGGCGTTCGGGTGGATGCCCGGCGGAAAGACACGGTCCGGGTCCGGGGCGAACAGACCCAGGGCCCGGGCATAGGCGGCCCGTGGGTTCTCGGCCCGGAGGGCAGGTCCGTCGACATCCAAACCGGACGGCACGATGATCGCCGAGGCAGCTGTTTCGTCGAGACGCTTGAGAAACCGGCGTTCTTCCACGAAGGTGAGGTCACCGGGACCGGCCGATTCGAAACCAGCGACTCCCCTGATCACGACGTTGCCGTCGCCAACGAGGGTCAATCCCAGCCGATCCGCCAGTTCGCTCAGCAACAGGTCCATGGGATCTCCGCCCGGCACCTCAGCAGCGCCAAATGAAGCATCGCCCCTCTCCGTCGGTGTCACGAAGGGGGGCTAAGCTCAAGACGTCCAGAATTCTCAGAAAATGTCACCCCGCCCGGGGGCCGTGTCAACGAAAATCGATCCCGTCTATTCCTCGACACCTCGGACGAGAGTCTCGATGACCTTGTCGGTCAGATCCACATCGGGGTCCAGAAACAGGACAGTCAGGCCGGCGGCGTCGATGACAATTCCGTAGCCCTCTTCCTTGCCGATCCTGTCGACGATCAGCTTCACCTGGTCGATGATGGGCTGGATCTTGTTCTTGTATTCCTGCTCGGCCTGGGAGTCGATGGTCTCACGCAGGTTGAAGTACGCCTGCTTGGCGTTCTCAAATTCTTCGACTTTGGTCCGTAGGGCGTCCTCACCCAGAACCATCTTCTGGCTCTCGATGGCTTCTGCCATGAGCTGCAGGTCCCGCTCCTTGTCGGCGATCTCCTGCTCCTTATCCTGCAGGAATCTCTGATACTGCTCCTGAGCGTCCTTGGCTGCGCTGTATTCGTCGACGATTCGCTGGGAATCGATCACGGCGAAGGGCTTGTCCGACGCCGCGCTCGCAGGAGCGACGACAGCGGTCAGCAGGAGGATGCCCAGCAGTCCGGCCAGGGTGGTCTTCGTGCGGTTCATCTCGTCTCCTCGGGTTGCGGCACGTCAGCTAGAAAAACGTGCCGAAATTGAAGTGTGGCTCCCAGCTCGGGCCGTCGGCCCGATCGAAGCCGTAACCGTAATCGAATCCAATGGTTCCCATCATGGGGACTTCGACTCGAACGCCGAAGCCGGCCCCTTTGCGCATATTCGTGAAATCGGTCGCACTGAAGCTGTTCCAGGTATCGCCCTGATCGACGAAACCTAGCAGTTGCACGGCGTTGGTCAAGGGGTAGAGCAGTTCGGTGGTCATGATCGTATAGAAACGACCACCGATGAAGCCGGGGTTGTCGCGAGGCACGACTTCAAGGTCCCGGTAACCCCGCAACGGGTAGAGACGGTTGCCGCCGAGCCGGAATTTCTCGTAGTCCGGCACGTTGTCAGCATTCTGGAGTCCATGGATCAGGCCCATGGACGTGCTCATCCGCAAGGCGAGACCGGCCGGCAGCTTCTGAAAGAAGGAGTGCCGGAACATATGCTTCTGGTAGTCGATTTCGCCGCCGAGCATGCCCCCGGAAAACTCAAGGCTATAACTCGTCTTGGAGCCCTGAGTTGGGAAGAAAGGATTGTCTGTGGAGTTGCGTGAGAAACTGAGAGTTACGGCACTTTTGGTTTCGGGCCAATCCACCTCGTCCAGACGTTGGAAGGGCAGATCCTCGTCGCCGACCTGGGACGCGAGGTTGTCCAGATAGTCCACGTACGAGGTGCTGAACTCGGAGAGGCGAGTTTCTGACAATTCGTAACGGAGGCCCACACGCGAGAACCTGGTGCCGGGAATGCGCCGGCCGAGACGCACGGCGCCGCCCTTGACGCGACTCTCGTAGAAGTCGTCGAAGTTGTACTGATAACGGTCGAAGAGATCCACGCCCACCAGGGTCGGGGTGCCCAGGAACCAGGGCTCGGTGAAGTTGATGTCCACGTAGCGCTGCCTGGAACCGAACTGCCAAGCCAGGCCGATGTTCTGGCCCTTGCCGCGGAAGTTGGTCTCGGCGATCTGGATGAAGCCGGTGACCGAGGTCTGGGCGCTGTACGCCATGCCGAAGCTGAACTGGCCGGTCTGCTTCTCCTCCACCTTCATCACGAGGTCGACGTCGCCTTCGCGGTCGGCGGGTTTGAATTCCGGGATCACGTTGTTGAAATATCCCAGCCTGAAGATGTTGCCCTGGGACAGTTCGATCATCCTGTTGCTGAAGACGTCGCCGGGATAGATCAGCATCTCGCGGAGGATGACCTCGTCGTAGGTCTTCAGGTTGTCGGCCACACGGATGTCGCGGATGCGGGCCGGTTCTCCCTCCCGGAAGCGGAGAGTGAGGTCGACGACCTGTCCCCGGATCTGCCGTTCGGGGTCGACAGTGATGTAGATGAAGCCGTTGTCCCAGTACATGGAGTGGAGTTCGCGGAGTGTCTCCTGATAGTCGATTTCGCGGAACGTCTCTCCGCGAGAGAGCAGGATGTGGCTGGCGATGGCCAGGTCGTCGTACTCCTGGTTCCCTTCCCAGTTGATGTCGCCGACGGTGTAGACGGCGCCTTCGTTCATGTGGATGAGGAGATCAATTTTCTTATTCTCCTCCACGAAGGTCATATCCACGTCGGCGACCTCGGCGTCGAGGTAGCCATGATCGCGGTACCACATGGCCAGGCGTTCCTTGTCTTCCTCGAACTGCACCTTCTTGAAGGTGGAGCTCTTGAGGAAGCCACCGGTGCTCTGCTTCATCTTTCCGCGGAGCTCATCGTCGGAAAAGGCCGCGTTGCCGTCGAAGGAGATGGTGCGGGCCTTGATCTTCTCCCCCTCGTCGATGGTCACCACGAGTTCCTCGAGGTTGTTGCCGTCGACGAGTGACGAGTCGATGTGGGCCGACATGTTGTAGTAGCCCTTTTCCTGATACAGCTCGCGCAAGGGCTCCAGCTCACGAGTGATCACCGCGGGATTGGCGAACTGCCCGACCAAAGGCGGGAAGGCTTCGTTCAGGTCCTTCTCTTTGATCTTGTTGTTTCCCCGGAACTTGATGGCACGGATGCGCGGAAATTCCGTGAGGTTCACGATCACCTTCACGCCACCGGGCTCATCGCTGCGGTAGATGTAGACGTCCGAGAACTTGCCCGTCGCAAAGAGGTTGCGGATGGCCAGGGCGGCAGAGTCGGCCGTGAACGGGTCGCCGGGCTGGAGCTCCGCCCAGGATTGGACCTGTCCTGCGCCAACGGTCCGAGCGCCGATCACATCGACGGACGTAATGACGACAGGCGTCTGCTGGGCCGTCGCGGCGCAGGCCAGCAAAAGCAACAAGCTGATCAGCCAGGAGCAAATTCGGGCGTTCATCCGTGCGTTCCGATCCGTGAACTGGGGGATTCCTTATCGTCCGGAGCCGGGGCATGGTAACAGAGGGGCCGGACGTCGGCAACTCGGGTTCCGCGCATCCTACACGGACATACCCCGTGCGGTTCCACGCATGGGGCATCAATGTGCTTCATCGTTGTCCGGAATGCAAGGCGGGGGCCCTGTGAGGGGCCCCCGCATCTCATCAGCGAAGATCGCGATCAGCCGTCCCGCGGCACATCTATAGCGACGGGTTGGATTTCCGGCTCTTCTAGAACGCGCACCGTGAAGGTGAGCTCGTTGTTGCCGGCTCCGACCTCCAAGACGCTGTTGCCCTTCACCTCTCCCCGCAAAAGACGCTCGCTGAGAGGATCCTCCACGTATTTCTGGATGGCCCGACGCAACGGACGCGCCCCCTGCTCGGGATCGAATCCGGACTCGCAGAGGAAATCCTTGGCCCCCTGGGAGAAATCGAAGGAGATCAGCATCTTCTCCAAACGCTTGTTCACGTCGCGGAGCAGGATCTCAACGATACTCTGCATGTCCTCGCGTTCGAGGGACCGGAAAAAGATGAGCTCGTCGATACGGTTGAGGAATTCGGGGCTGAACGTGCGCTTGAGATCCTTGTCGATGACCGACTTGATGCGCGTACGGGATACGCCCTTGTCCTCTGAGCCGAAGCCGAGCGCCTTGCTCTCCTTGGCCTGGCGACTGCCCACGTTGGAGGTCATGATCAGCACGGTGTTCTTGAAATCGATCGTCCGGCCGAAGGAATCGGTGAGCTGACCGTCCTCGAGCACCTGGAGCAGAATGTTGAAGACATCGGAGTGGGCCTTTTCGATCTCGTCGAAGAGGACCACCGAGTAGGGCTTGCGGCGCACCTTTTCGGTGAGCATGCCGCCCTCGTCATAGCCGACATAGCCCGGAGGAGCTCCTACGAGACGCGAGACGCTGTGCTTCTCCATGTACTCGGACATGTCCACGCGGATCAGTGATGTCAGGTCTCCGAACATGAATTCGGCGAGGCGACGGGCCACCTCGGTTTTGCCGACGCCGGTGGGTCCCATGAACAGGAACGAACCGATGGGACGACGGGGATCGCGCAGACCGGCCCGGTTGCGGCGAATGGCTTTGGACACAGCGTCGAGGGCGGCGTCCTGGCCGATGATCCAAAGGCGCAGCTCGTCTTCCATGCGCAGGAGCTTCTGGGTCTCCTCCTCTTCCACCTCGGAAACGGGGATACCGGTGATGTCGGCGATGACACGGCAGATCAGCCTGGTCGAAACCGTGACCTGCTGTTCCGAGTTGTCCTGCTTCCAGTTTTTCTTGAGTTCTGAGAGCTGCTGTTTGAGCTCTTTCTCCTGGTCGCGGAACGCCGCGGCCTTCTCGAACTCCTGAGCCTGGATCGAGGCTTCCTTCTCTCGGATCACATCGGAGACCTGGCCCTCGAGTTCGCGCAGGTCCGGCGGCACGACGGCCGCCGAGAGTCGGGCCCGGGAACCGGCTTCATCGATCACGTCGATGGCCTTGTCGGGTAATGCGCGCCCGCTGATGTAGCGGTTGCTAAGCCATACGGCCGAGCGGATGGCATCGTCTTCGTACTGGACACGGTGGTGAGCCTCGTAGCGGTCGCGCAGGCCGAAAAGGATCTCGATGGTCTCGTCCTCAGAAGGCGGCTCGACCTTGACGGTCTGGAAGCGGCGCTCCAGAGCACCGTCCTTTTCGATGAACTTGCGGTATTCGTCCATAGTCGTCGCACCGATGCACTGGATCTCGCCGCGGGCCAGTGGCGGCTTGAGCATGTTGGAAGCGTCGATGGCTCCCTCGGCACCGCCAGCGCCGACGATGGTGTGCAGCTCGTCGATGAACAGGATGATGTCCTCGGATTCGCGGATTTCACCCATAATCTGCTTGAGCCGTTCCTCAAACTGTCCGCGGTACTTTGTGCCCGCCACGACGCTTGCGAGGTCCAGAGTCACAAGCTCCATATCCTTCAGCGTTGCGGGGACTCGGCCCTCGACCATCCGTGAGGCCAGGCCCTCGGCGATGGCGGTCTTGCCGACGCCGGGCTCGCCGATGAGCACCGGATTGTTCTTCTTGCGGCGCGAGAGGATCTGGATGACGCGCTCGATCTCCTTGTCGCGGCCGATGGTGGGGTCGAGCTTGCCCTCGCGGGCCATGTCGGTCAGGTTGCGGCCGAACTGGTCGAGCACGGGGGTTTCGCGCTTCTTGGCGGCGGCTTCCTTCTCCTTGGGGCGGTCGGAGCTGCCCAGCATTTTCAGGACCTCGCGGCGCACCCGCTCGTGGTCGGCGCCCAGCTCGTTCAGCACGCGGGAGGCGACGCCCTCCCCTTCCTTGATCAGGGCCAGCAGCAGGTGTTCGGTGCCGACGTAGTTGTGGCTGTGGATCCGGGCCTCGTCGATGGAGATCTCCAGCACCCGCTTGGCGCGGGGGGTGAAGGGGATCTCGCCGATGGTGATGGTGCCGCTCTGTGGAGTGACGATCTCCTCGATGGCCTGCTGGATCTGTGTGAAGTCGATACCCAAGCGCTGCAGCACGCGTGCGGCGATGCCTTCGCCCTCGCGGATGATGCCGAGCAGGAGATGCTCGGTTCCGATGTAATCGTGCTGCATCCGGCCGGCCTCGTCGCGGGCGAGGAACAGGACCTTGCGGACTCTCTGGGTGAAACGATCGTTCATCTGCATCTCCGTTCGCGTATGCGCCGGGACGTTGTCGCCCCTGGAACCTAGGGTCAATATACACCGACTCGGCGCACGGGCACCATGTGTGCGTGGTCAATCCTTCCATAGGATCGGATTGTGAGCAAGAAACTTGAGGGATGAGACGAATCTCAGCTGAAGAATTTGCGGAGATGGGCGGCCCGGGCGATGAGATCGTCGTCGGGATCGCTTCCTGCCGGATCGATGCCCAGGTGTCCGGGGCGCAGATCCACAAGCAGACGGTTCCAGGCGGCGGCGTCCGGTCCCGCCAACAGGCCCGTGGCGGCGCCCAGACGGGTGAATGATATGTGGTCATAGGATTCGGAGAGGGACATCAACCTGGCGTTCCTCAACAGTCCCGAAGCCCTGTGGATACGATCCTCCAACTCCAGACGCCGGCTCGAGAGCAGGATCTCACGGGTGGCGATCTCGAGTCCAACGACCCGGGCCGCCAATTTTGTGAATTCCCCGGCCATGGTTTTTTCACTGCAGCCGAGGGAGCGGCGGGAGCGCAGAATGAACAGATCGCCGCGGGCCCGACCCTCCGACTCGAACCAGCCCCTTGTCGAAAGACCTTGCTCCCCGACCTCGTTGAGGACCTCGGCCGCCGTTCCCGAAAAGGCCAACGCCGGTAGATGGACCAGACATCCCAGGGCCAGCCCTGTTCCACAGCGCGCCGGCTCAGCGGTCAGATAACCGAAGCGGTCGTCGTAGGCGAAGGTGACGGCGCGATCCAGGCAACGTTCGACCGACAGCACGTTTCGCAGGGCGGCCTGGGGATCCAGGCCCGAACAGCGGGCGATCAGACGAACGTGGTCACGGTCCCGAGTTCTGAGCATCAGAGAGGCATCTGGGCTCACCAGACAGAACGGCTCCGAGTTGAGCTCCTTGAACTGGCCCGCCGAGATCAGGCCCGATTCCCGGGCGCACTGGAGTTCCCTGCGTGTCAGGGCCGACAAGGGTACAGGTTCACAGCCGACGAATCCCGGCACGGTGGCCGCCGCGTCAAAGACGCAGTCGCGCTGCATCTCGCCGGCGCCGACGACGGTGCGATGGGGAAACGGAAGTCCCTCGTAGTTGCGGCCGACGTCGGCACGGGACCAGAGAACCGGATCGGCCCAGGGGCCGACGGCGTCGAGATGAGCGTGGACCCGGATCTCAGGCAGCAGCTGCGTCATGACGAAGCCTCCCTCGCCTGCTGCAGCATCAGGTCCTCGATCTGATCGCGAAGACGGGCCGCCTCCTCGTAATCTTCACGCTCCACCGCCAGATCGATCAGGGACCGAAAGCGCGCAATCTCGCGGCGGGAATGGACCTCGGGAGAACGTGAGATGGGCATCATACCGACATGAGCGTCGCTCCCGTGGAACTTCGAGAGGATCGCGGCAAGCTGTCCATGAAAGTGTCGGTAGCAGTCCGGGCAGCCCAACCGGCCATGATCGGCCAGGACGGCAAGTTCGGATCCGCAACTTGGACATGGTTTCATGCCTGCACCTCATCCCGGGCGGCCAGTCGCCCGTCAGTCAGTACCAGAGTCCGGTCGGCCCTGGCGGCGAGTCCGGGATCGTGGGTCACGACGACCAGGCCGGCACCCAGGCGCCGCGCCCGCTCGAAGAGCAGATCCGCCAGTTCGAGACCCTTGTCCCTGTCGAGGTTGCCGAAGGGCTCGTCGGCCATGACCAGGGAGGGTTCGTTCATGAACGCACGGGCCACCGCCACGCGCTGCTGCTCCCCCCCCGACAGTTCACCGGGGAGATGATCGCGCCGGTCGGCGAGTCCCATGTGATCCAGGAGGGTTCGGGCGCTCTCCACATCATCGGCATTCGGGGTCCGTCGCAGACGAACGGGCACCAAAAGATTTTCCAGGGCCGTGAGGTCGGGCATCAGGAAATGGAACTGGAAGATGAACCCGAGTTCGTCGCGTCGCCAGCGGCTGACCTGGTCGGCCTTCAGGCTCAGCAGGTCGGTGCCCCGCCAGGCGACACGGCCGCCGTCGGGACGATCGAGCCCGGTCAAGACGTTCAGCAGGGTGCTCTTTCCAGATCCGCTCGGTCCCATGATGGCCACGCTCTCCCCTTCAGCGAGGGAGAGATCGCAGTCGTGGAGCACTTCGACGACTCCCTCACCACGGGGAAATCCCTTAAACAGAGCGCTGGCTTCGAGCAGAGGCGTCACATCGCTCCTCTAGGTGTAGCGGATGATCTCCATGGGCCGCAGCCGCGAGGCTTCGATACTGGGCAGGAGCGTTGCGCCGAGTGTGATCAGCAGGGCCGCTCCGGCCACCATCACGAAGTCCAGGGTCTGAGCGATGACCGGAACATGGTCCACGAAATAGACGTCGCCCGGCAGCTTGATGCCGACCTTCTCCAGGTAGAGGATCCCCAGCCAGCCGAGGATGCTGCCGAGGACCGTACCGCCGGCGCCCACGGCCAGACCGTCGAGCAGGAATATGGCCTGAATCTGGCGTCGTCGCGCCCCCATGGCCAGCAGGATGCCGATCTCGCGGCGGCGTTCGCCGACCATCATGGTCAGAATGCCGATGATGTTGAAGGCCGCCACCAGGATCACCAGCCCCAGCAGCAGGAACATCATGACCTTCTCGAGCCGGACCCACTGGAAGAGGTTCTGGTTCAGGTCGATCCAGTCGTTGCAGTGGTGGTCGTAGGGACCGAGGGTCTTTTCGATTTCCTGGGCCACCGCCGGGGCGGTCATCATGTCGGCCACGCGGACGCCCACAGCCAGAGCCCCGTCCTTCGGGTAGCCGAAGAAGCTGCGGGCCTCGTCGATGGGCATGTAGCAGAAGCGGGCGTCGAAATCGTAAAGGCCCGTCTCAAGAAAACCGCCCACGACGAAGCGACGGCTCTCGGCCTCTAGCTCGTCGAGGGACAGCTCCCCTTTAGGAGCGGTCAGCACGATGGTGTCGCCGAGTCCGGCGTAGAGCGCTGCAGCCAATTCCGCACCGAGGACCACACCCGGCGTGCCGTCGCCTTCCCCCCGCAGAACGGTGAGCGATCGCTCCGCGGGGAAGAGCATGCGGCGCAGAGGAGTCACAGTTTCCTGGAGGTCGGGTTCGATACCCCAGACCACCGCCGCCCTGTGCTGGGCCTGGGTACCCACCGTCCGCGAGGTGATCACGACTTCCTGCCGCACGAAGGGCGCCACGCCGGTCACGCCCTCGACCGCACCGATGCGGTCCATGGTGTCGCCGAGGTCGCGAAACCCTTCGGGCTTGCTGGTCAGGACCGTGATCATGGGCATGTTGTCCACGAACGTGCTGCGCAGTTCGTCGTGCAGGCCGTTCATGATGGCCAAGGTCAGGTCCAGGACCGTGACGCCAAGGGTGATGCCCACGATCGCGATGACCGTAACGCGGCTCAGCAGCCGGGATTTGCCGCGGCTACGCAGATAACGAGAGGCGATGTAGGCAGCGAAGCGCACCTAGTCGAGTCCTCCCTGGCTTTCCTCCGGACGCATGGCCGGGAAGAGAAGCACGTCGCGGATGGAGTTGCAGTCCGTAAAAAGCATGACGAGACGGTCGAGTCCCATGCCCAGACCACCGGTGGGCGGCATGCCCGTCTCGAGGGCCTCGAGGAAATCCTCGTCGAGGACCTGTGCCTCTTCATCGCCCTTGGCCTTGAGATCCATCTGTGCCATGAAACGTTCGCGCTGCACCTGGGGGTCGTTGAGTTCAGAGAACGAATTGCAGATTTCGAAACCGGCAATGAACCCCTCGAAGCGCTCGACCAGGCCTTCGTCCTCGCGGTGCCACTTCGCCAGAGGCGACAGTTCCACCGGATGATCGAGTACGAAGGTCGGCTGGATCAGCTTGGGTTCGACGAACGTGCCGAAGACCTCATCGAGGATCTTGTCTCGGCCCATGCCCTTGAGGATCGTCACGCCCAGCTTCTTCGCCTCGGCGACGACCTGGTCGTCGTCGAGCGATGCGAAATCCACGCCGGTCTCCTCCTTGATGCCGTCGAGAAAACGCAGGCGGCGGAAACCGTTGGAGAAGTCGAGTTCATACTCGCCGTAGGTGATCCTGCCTTCATCGCCGAAGCGGTCGACCAGCTTCATCATCATGCGCTCGACCAGATCCATCATGCCGTTGTAGTCCCAGTAGGCGGCGTAGCACTCCATCATCGTGAACTCGGGATTGTGGGTGCGGTCCATGCCCTCGTTGCGGAAATCCTTGCAGAATTCGAAGACCTTTTCGAACCCGCCCACGATCAGCCGCTTGAGGTAGAGCTCGTCGGCGATGCGCAGGTAGAGGGTCTGGTCCAGGGCGTTGTGGTGGGTTTTGAACGGACGCGCCGTGGCGCCGCCGTACAGGGGCTGCAGGACGGGCGTCTCTACCTCGAGGAAATCCTCGTCGACCAGGAAACGGCGGATCATGTCGAGGACCTGGGACCGCTTGCGAAAACGCTCGCGGGTCTCGAGGTTCATGATCAGGTCCAGGTAGCGCTTGCGGCACTTGAGTTCCAGGCTCATCTCGTGGAACTTCTCGGGCAGCGGACGCAGCGATTTGGTCAGCAGCTCGTAGCCGTGCACCTCGACGGTGAGCTCGTCGGTACGCGTGCGGAACAACGTGCCTTCGACCCCGATGATGTCGCCGGTGTCGATCATCTTCTTGAAGAACTCGAAGTCCTCGTCGCCGAGGATGTCCTTCTTGGCGTAGATCTGAATCTTGCCCGGCCCGTCGTAGAGGGGCAGGAACATGGTCTTGCCCGCCTTGCGCTTGGTCATCACGCGGCCGGCGATCCGCACCGTCGCCTTGGCGGCGACCAGATCCGCTTCCTGCTCGTGCAGCTCGACGCTGGTGTGGGTACGCGTGTAGCTGTGGGGATAGGGATTCCGCGTGGCGCGGATCTCCTCGAGCTTGCGCAGGCGTTCCTCGATCAGCCGGTGACGCGTGGCGGCGTCCTGCTGAGTGGCGTCGTCGTTCTGTTCGTTCGTGGACACGTCGGTTCTCCTCGATCGTTCGCTACTGGCTCGCGGCCTGGCTCGTCTGGCGCAGATAGGCGTCGATGAAGCCGTCCAGGTCGCCGTCGAGGACGGCCTGGATGTTTCCCGTTTCATGGTCGGTGCGGTGGTCCTTCACCTTGGTGTAGGGATGCAGCACGTAGGAGCGGATCTGACTGCCCCAGGCGATCTCCATCTTGTCACCGGCGATGGCGTCGCGCTTGGCGCGCTCCTCGAGGGCCGCCTTCAGATAGAGCTTGGCCCTCAGCATCTTCAAGGCGCTTTCTCGATTCCGCAGCTGCGAACGCTCATTCTGGCATTGCACGACGAATCCGGACGGCATGTGGGTCAGCCTGACGGCGCTGTCGGTCTTGTTGACGTGCTGACCGCCGGCGCCGCTGGCACGGTAGGTGTCCATGCGCAGGTCGGCCTCGTCGATCTCGATTTCGATCTCGTCCTCGATCAGCGGGTAGACGTACACCGAAGCGAAGGCCGTGTGACGTCGGCTCTGGGCGTCGAAGGGCGAGATGCGAACGAGTCGGTGCACACCGGTCTCGCTCTTGAGATAGCCGAAGGCGAAGTCGCTCTTGATCTCGAAGGTCGCACTCTTGATGCCAGCCTCATCCCCCGGCTGCAGGTCGTTCATGGTGAAGCTCATGTCGCCACGCTCTAGAAAGCGTGCATACATGCGCAGGAGCATCTCCGCCCAGTCCTGACTGTCGGTCCCCCCGGCGCCGGGGTGGATCTCGAGCAGGGCGCCGCGGGCGTCGTCCGGACCGCTGAGCAGAAACTGGGACTCTAGGCGGTCGAGGGAGCGGGCGAGCTTCAGCAGACCGTCATCGATCTCCACGAGTGTCTCGGCATCGTCCTGTTCGCCCACAAGTTCGGCGAGGACGTCCAGGTCGTCGCACAGCGCCTCGATGGAGGCGATGGGATCGAGCCACTGCTTCAAGCCCCGGACACGTTTGTGAACGACGTCGGCGGCCTCACGGTCGTTCCAGAACTCGGGTTCGCCTTGTCGGGCCTGAAGGCGGTTGAACTCCTCGATCAGTACGGGGAGGTCAAAGACCCTCCTTGAGCTGTTGAAGGCGCAGACGCTGTGCGGCGAGGGTGTCGAGGCGTTCCTTCATGGGGCTTCTTTCCACCGGATGCGGTCGCGGTAAAGATCATGGATCGTACGTCGGAGTTCGGCGGCGGTGCCGTCGTTGTGCAGGACGATATCGGAGCGGATCCAATCGTGCAACAGCGGACGCTGAGCCGCGACCCGAGCGGACGCTGTCTCAACGTCGAAACGACCGGAAGCGACGAGCCGTTTGCGACGAGCGTCCTCGGAGGCCGTCACGCAGATCACGAGATCCACCTCTCCGAACGACGGAAGCAGAAAGTACACGGCTGCCTCGACCACCGCAAGGCATGGTCGGGACTCGGCCCCTGCCAAAGCCTGCAGTTTTTCGGCGATCCGTCTGCTGAGGCGGGAGTGGACCAAGGCGTTCAGGCGGGCCAGGGCCTCGGGGTCGGCGAACACGAGCCGGCCCAGAGCGGAGCGGTCCACCGCCCCGCCCACCATGACCTCCTGGCCGAATTGCTCCGCGATGGCTGCGCTGATGTGCTGCTCGCGGAGGAGCTCGTGACCTTCGGCGTCGGCGTCGATGATCGCTGCGCCGAGAACGGCGAGCTCGGCGACCGCCAGCGACTTGCCGCCGCCAATGGGGCCGGTGACTGCCCAGACCGGCATGGAGCGTGGATCACCCATGTGCGTCCGCCCAATTGGCGCCGGTATGAATGTCCACCGTCAGTGGCACGGCAAGTTCGGCCACACCCTCCATGGCCTCGCGCACCAGGATTGTCACGGCGTCCAGTTCGCCGGCCGGCACCTCCAACAGGAGCTCGTCGTGGACCTGGAGCAGCAAAAGCGACTCCAGGTTCCGGTCCCGCAATTCCGCATCGACTCGTAGCATCGCCAGCTTGATCAGATCGGCGGCGGTGCCCTGGATAGGCGTGTTCACGGCGATCCGCTCGGAAAAACTGCGCAGTCGGTTGTTGTCCGAGAGAATGTCCGGCAACGGACGCCGACGCCCGAGGAGGGTCGTCGACACACCGGTCTCGCGGGCTTTGGTGCGGACGTTGTCGATGAAATCCTTCACACCTGGGTATGTGCGGAAGTAGCCGTCGATGAAAGCGGTGGCCTCACGCACCGATACGCCGATCTGTCTGGCCAGCGCCCTCGCCCCCATACCGTAGATCACACCGAAATTGATGGCTTTGGCGTTGGAACGCATGTCCGCCGTCACATCGTCGAACTCGACGCCGTTGATGAGCGCGGCGGTACGACGATGCACATCGCCACCATCGCGGAACGTGGCAATGAGCTTCTCATCACCGGAGAGATGCGCGAGCAGGCGGAGTTCCACCTGCGAATAATCCGCCGAGAGGAACACACTGCCGGGCCGTCGGGGCACAAACGCGCGGCGGATCTGCCTGCCGTTTTCGGATCGGATCGGTATGTTCTGGAGGTTCGGGTCGGAGCTGGACAATCGCCCCGTGGCGGCTACCGCCTGGTTGAACGAGGTGTGGACGAGGCCGCTTTGCTCATTCACAAGTGACTTCAGGCTTTCGACGTAGGTGCCTTGCAATTTAGCCAGTTGCCTGTGCTCGAGAATGAGCTCGACCAGGGGGTGACGGCCGACCAGCGCCTCGAGAACCGAAACATCGGTGCTCCATCCGGTGGCTGTTTTCTTGGTGGGCTTGAGACCCAGATCTTCAAACAGAACAGTGGCGAGCTGCCGAGGGCTCTGGACATTGAACTCCTTGCCGGCCGCCTCGTGGCTGCGGCGTTCGAGATCCTCCATTTCCGCGCCGAAACGGACATGGAGTTCGTCCAGAACTTCCTGATCCACTTTGATCCCGTGGCGCTCCATGCGGAATAGGACTCGGGACAGCGGAATCTCCATTTCGGCAAACAGTGCCTGCAGTTCAGGTTCGGCGCCGAGTTCGGATTCGAAGATGTTGCGGAGGCGCAAAGTGATCTCGGCATCTTCCGCCGCGTAGACCGCGAGACGCTCCAGAGGCACAGAGAGGATGTCCTTGGTACGGTCGCCGCTTTCGAACAGGTCGGCATAGGGAATCGTTTCATGGCCCAGCAGGTCCATGGCGAGGGCGTCGAGGCCGAAACGCAGACGGCCAGGATCGAGCACATAGGCCGCGAGCATCGTATCGAAGCGCGGGCCGGAGAGGGATAACCCGTGCCGTTCGAGGATCCATTCGTCGTACTTGATGTTCTGGCCCACCTTCATGCGTTGCGGATCGGCCAAAACCGGTCCGAGCACGGAACGGAACTCAGCGAGACGGTCGACCTCGCCGTCGCCGGCGAAGAGGCTGCCCTGGGCATCCCCCGCGCGGGTCAGGATGGGCACATAGACGGCGTCGCCGGGTTCCGCACAGAGCGAAACGCCGACCAGCCGCGCCCGATCAGGGCGCAGATCATCGGTTTCCGTATCGACGGCGAGGGGGGCGTTCTGAGGCTGGGCGGCCAACCAGGCCCGCAATTCGGCGGGGTTGCTCACCAGCCGGTACCCTCGGACGGCGCCGTCCCATCGATCCACGGGCTGGGCAACGTCGGCTGGCAAGAGTGCAGCCGCCACTGGAGAGTCGAAACGCGCCGCCAGGCGGTTGATCTGCGCCAGCACGTTGCGCAGACCCAGAGCGGCGAGGCGCGAGGTGACCTCCTCGCCCACCGGCAGGACGGTTCGTATGGAGTTCCAGTCCACATCCATGGGGATATCGTCGACGATGGTGAACAAGCGTCGAGAGAGCAGCACCTGATCACGGTGTTCAGCCAGAACGAGTTTCATGCGGGCGGTCAAAGTGTCGGCATCGAGATGCTCGAGCAACTGGTCGAGGCTGCCGAAGGTCTTGATGAGTTTGAGGGCGGTTTTGGGCCCCACCCCAGGAGCACCGGGAATGTTGTCGCTGGCGTCCCCGGATAAGGCGAAGACATCGATGAGTTCCGCCGGCTCCAGACCGTATTCGCGCCGGACATCGGCTGCGGTGAATTCGGTGAGCTCGCTGCCCCGTTTGCCCGGCTTGAGCATCCCCGTGCGTGCATCGAGCAGCTGCATGAAATCCTTGTCGCCCGTATAGAACCAGACCCGGTCGACCCTGCCCTCTGACATCCGCGCCATGGTTGCCATCACGTCGTCCGCCTCATAACCTTCGCGGTCGAACACGGGGATCCCCCAGGCGGCCAGCAACTCATGGAGCAACGGCAGCTGCGAGGACAGCTCTTCGGGCATGGGCTTGCGTTGCGCCTTGTACTCGGGATACATCTCGTGGCGGAAGACCTTGCCCTTGCGGTCGAACACCACCGCGAGATGGGACGGACCATGGGTTTCGATGAGGCGCAGAATACTGGAGAAGAAACCATAGGCCACCGACGTCGTCTCCCCGCCGGGAGCGACCAGGGGCCGGTTGGCGAAAGCGAAGTGGGCTCGGTAGAACAGCGCCGAGCCGTCGACGAGAATCAGGGACACGCTGGACCTCCGCTTTCGCCGAGACCGTAGAGACGGTGACGGCGGATATAGTTGACCACCCCGGCAGACAGACGGGCTTCCGGGACTTCGCCCGCTTCGAGAGCTGCGCGGATGTCCGTCGAAGATTCCTCGTCGGCAAACCCCTCCACGACCGTCGCATCAGTGCCGTAGATCGCGAGGTTCGGTTGGCGCCCGTCGCGGGGGAATACGATGAGATCCGCCATGTCGAGAAGCTCCCCGACCTCGCGCCAGTCGGCGAGACCGGATGCCGCGTCGGCACCCAAGACGAGGCGCCACTTGGCGTCGGGATGCTGCACCCGCAAAGCACGCAGGGTGTCCACGGTGAAGCTGGCCCCGCCGCGAACGACTTCCAGATCCTCGATGGTCACGCCGTCGAGATCGGCAAAGGCGAGCCTCAGCATGGCCAGGCGGTGATGCGGCGAAGCCCCGGTGCCGTCCTTGAAGGGCGATCGCCAAGCAGGGGCCACATGAACGACGTCGGCGAGCCCCCGTTCGAGAAGCTCGCCGACCATGTGTCGATGTCCCCGATGGACGGGGTCGAAGGATCCGCCGAAGAGGGCGCGGATCATGCCCCGCCGGAGGACCGCAGGCGCTCGAGCCGGGCCTGCGCCCGCGGGGCGAAGGCGCTCTCGGGATGTTCCGCGATCAACCGCTCCAGGTTCTGGGCTGCGCCCTCGGCATCTTCGAGCCGCTCCGCGGCCTTGGCTCGCTCCCAGAAAAGGAGGTCGCGCAGATTGGTCTTCCGCTCCGACTCGATGAGTCGATCCAGAGTGATGGCCACGGACTCGTGCTTCTTCATGCGGCGGTAAAGATCGATGACCTTCATCTGCTTGTTCACCACCATATCGCTGATCAGCACAAGTCTCTCTTCAACAGCAGGCCGCCACGGCGACATGGGATATGTGCGCAGGAAGGACAAGTAGCGGTCACGAGCCTCGAAGCCGGGAGTCATATCGCGTTCGGTGCGGCCGACCTGCAGGAAGTACGATTCGCATTCCTGGAACATGGCCTCCTCCACCAGAGGGCTTGTCGGGTATTCCTGGCGGAGGATCTGGTACTCCACCCCCGCCATGGGATACTCCTTCAACGCCATGTAGCTCTTCGCCTTTTCGAACTGGGCCTGAGCCGCCAGGCTGTCGGCCGGGCTCCGTCGCAGGAAGAGTCCGAAGGCATCGGCGGCTTCCTGGTGCTTGCCGGCATCACGGTAGACAAGGGCTCGTTCATAGCTGCCCGTCGGGTGGGGATTGGAAGATCCGCACCCAGCCATGACTCCAGCCAGGAGCAGGGCGGAGAGAGGGGAAAACCGACGAATGGTCCAGGATACGTGTTTCAAACGACCGATCTCCTTGAACGCGGATCAGTCCGCAGTGGTGGCGAAGTAGGCGGCGATCAGACCGGCCAACGAACCGAGGACGACGACTTCCTCGAGGATGCTGAAGATGCCGCCGCCGCCGGCGACCGTGGCGTCGTTGAACTCGTAACTCGACTCGGCAATCCGTTCGAGCTTTCCTGCCGGGAATCGGTCGCCGAACATGCGTGTGGCCTGGTCGTCGTGGAGGATCAATCCGTCTCGGCGGTCGCGCAGCATGACGACGGCCGTCACCGTGCACTCCCGATCGATCCAGGTACGCCACAGGCCCAACCGCCGGCCGGCCCGAGGGAACTCCACTTCGACGTCTTCAAGTCGGAAGACCAGGACGTAGGGAGCCGCCGCCACGGCTGGAACACCCATTTCTTCTTCATCTTCTTCGAGGTCGTCTTCAGCCCAGCCTTCATCATCCAGCTCGTCTTGGTTTTGATCCGCGTCGCCGTACGGAGACCTGGGCTTGGCCGCAGCTACGGATCCAGGCGAGTTGAGATAGACCGGTATTCCGCGTTCGGTGGCGAGGTCGTAGGCGACCGTCTGCATCAGATCGAGGGCCTCGTGGCGTCCTGCAGGTTCCAGCACGATGCCCGGGGCGTCTGCCGGCAGGCTCTCGAACACCTCGACCAAGATCTCGGTCATCAGTGCGCGCGCGACCCAGAGGTTGGTCCGGATCGTGTCGACAGGAGCAACCGCAGCAGCAGCTGTGGATGCTGCAGCGAATCCACTCGATAGGGTCAGTACAGTCACAACGATCAACAGGATGCGTCGGCTCATGAGCCACCTTCCTCCATGGTCGGTATGCGTCGGGCCAGGGCGTCGAAGGCCGTGACGGCCGTGATCTCGACCTGCCCCCAGGTTCCGGCGACCACGCCGGCGCCGTCGATCAGAACAACACCGTCGGTCTCGTAGGCGTGGTGCATGGTGCGGGCCACTGCAACCGGGCCCTCGTCGTCGGTTGTCCATGCCGGTACTTCAGCGAGATCCTCACAGAGCTCGTCGAGCAGCTCCCGCCACTCTTCAACGGTGTCGATGCGGTCAACGACCGCTTCATGGAGGGTTCCGATGCGTGCGGCCTGGCGCTCCGCTGCGATCTCGACCTGGAGATCCAGGAGCCTCGCCTCGCGGTCGGCCATCTCTTCGGGATCGACCGTCAACTGTAGATCAGCCCCCCGTGTTCCCGCTTCCGGAGAATAATGGTAAGTACCCACATGGTCAAACCGCACTGCGGCCAGAAAATCGAGGGTCGCCTCCACGTGTTCCTCCTCCTCGCCCGGAAAACCGAGCAGGATGGTCGTACGGAGCACGAGGTCTGGATGAGCTGCCCGCAGCGTAGCGAACTGGCTCACGAGTTTGTCCGTGCGCACCGGACGGTTCATGGCCCGGAGGACGTCCGGCGATGCGTGCTGGACGGGCATGTCGAGATACGGCAACACCTTCGGTACCGACAGGATGTTCTCGAGCACCTCGGTCGACAGGATCCCTGGATAGAGATAGTGGAGACGGATCCAGCGCAAGCCCTCGATCTTCGACAGGGAGCCGACCAGCGCGAGCAGGTCCTCCCCGGTGTCACGGCCGAAGTCACTCGTATTCTGGGACACGAGCATGACTTCGCCGACACCGCGAGCGACCAGTGATCGAACCTCTTCGGTGATCAGCGCCACCGGACGGCTGCGCTGGTCGCCGCGGATCAGAGGAATCCGGCAGAAACTGCACCGGTAATTGCAGCCTTCGCTGATTTTCACGAAAGCCAGGTGCGGGGGGGTCAACAACGGGCGATCCTGCATGCCATCGTAGCTGGCGTCATCGGGCCGGGTCGTCGGAACCCTGTCCTCCCCCAATTCGAGGGCTTCGATCACCTTGTCGAAGTTGCCCACGCCGGATACGAGATCCACTTCGGGGTAATCGGCGCGGATCTCGTCGCCGCGTTCCTGTGTCAGGCAGCCGGTGACGATCAGCAGACGATCGCCTTTCTCCTCGCACATCTGTTCGATGGCGTCATAACTGTCCTGGCGGGCGGCTTCGATGAAACCGCAGGTATTGAGGACCCAGACATCGGCGAGATTGGGATCGTCGGTCACCAGCAGACCGCGGGCGGCGAATCGGCCGAGGAGTGCCTCGCTGTCCACCAGGTTCTTGTCGCAACCAAGGGTCGCGGCATAGACGGCGCGTCGGTTCACAGCAGGTCGTCCCCTCCGTCGGCGGCTTCGAGGGCCTGAAGGTCGTCGGGCATGAGCAGGACCTCACGAGCCTTGCTGCCGATGAAAGGACCGACGACACCGGCCTGCTCGAGCAGGTCCATCAGCCGACCGGCACGGGAATAGCCCACCTGCAGCTTGCGTTGGAGCATGGACGTGCTGCCGTGCTGTGAGTACACCACGATCTCGCGGGCCTTTTCGAACAACGTATCCGAATCCAGGTTGGCGAAAGTCGATTCCTCGCGTTCCTCGTCGAGGGTGATCGGGCGGGTGGCGTCTTTGTACTGTCGCCAATGCTCGGCGATGGCCTCGGCCTCCTCGATGTCGACGAAGGCCCCGTGCACGCGCACTGGTTGGGCTCGCCCGGGCTGCAGGTACAGCATGTCGCCGCGTCCGAGCAGCTTTTCGGCGCCGTTGGCGTCGAGGATCGTGCGCGAGTCGTTCTTTTGAATCACCCGGAAGGCGATGCGGCAGGGAACGTTGGCCTTGATCACGCCGGTCAGCACGTCGACGCTCGGCCTCTGGGTCGCCAGCACGAGATGGATGCCCACCGCCCGCGCCTTCTGGGCGATGCGGGTGATGGGCATTTCGATTTCCTGCCCCAGCTGCATCATCAGGTCGGCCAGTTCGTCCACTACGCACACGTAATAAGGCATCGGTTCGCGGACGGGGGCACCGTCGTCGCCCAGAACGCTGCCCGCTTCAACCTTGCGGTTGTAGCCTTCGATGTTGCGCACGCTGTGCTTGGCCAGCCGCCGGTAGCGGTGGTCCATCTGCGCCTCCATCCACTTCAGGGCGCGCAGGGCTTCCTTGGGATCGGTGACCACCGGCAGCAGCAGGTGCGGAATATCGTTGTAGACGTTCAGCTCGAGCATCTTGGGGTCGATCAGCAGCAGGCGGACCAGCGACGGATCGCAGCGCAAAAGCATGGAACAGATCATGGCGTTGACGCAGACGCTCTTGCCGCTGCCTGTCGAGCCGGCCACCAAGAGGTGAGGCTGGGCCGCGAGATCGATGGCCACCGCGTCTCCGAACACGTCGCGGCCGAGGATCACGGACAAAGGGCTGTCCATGGACTCTTCGGCCAGAAGGAAGACCTCCTTCATCGACACGATCTTCGCTTCGGGATTCGGAATCTCGATGCCCACCGCCGCCTTGCCGGGAATGGGCGCTTCCATGCGGATGGAACGCGCCTTCATGGCGAGGGCCAGGTCGTCGGTGCGCTGGACGATGGCGTTGACCTTGATGCCCGAAGCCGGCTGGTACTCGAACGTGGTCACGACCGGGCCGGGCCTGACATCGCGCACCGCCCCGTCAACACCGAACGAGCGCAGGGTCGCCTCGAGGAGATCGGCCGAAGCGTGGAGCACGTCTTCGGAGACCTGGTCCTCATGAACCACCGGGTCGTTCAACAGATCAAGGCTGGGCAGGGGGATCTTGACCGCAGGATCACGGAGCAGATCGCCATCGGCTTCGGCGAAGACTTCGGGACCGGCATCGCCGCCGCGGACGGCCGTGCTCACGCTGCCACCGCTGCGTGTGCGACGCGTGACCGCCGTTGGTGGATCCGAGCCGACGGGAGCGTCTCCCCCGGTCTGGAGCAAGCTTTCGTCTTCGTCGTCGAATCGCGGGCGGTGTACGCGGCGCGGTGCTGGTTCGGCCGCCTCCGGGGGTTGTTCGTCTGTGGCGACAGGTCCGGCTGCCACGACCGAAGTGGCCACGGATCGGGGCTCCTTGACCTTGGTTCGCTGCTGGGCCATGTCCCCACCCAGGCCGCGCCAAACGCCGGCGGTGCCCTTGAGCAGACGCCAAGGCAGACGGAGCAAGGCGAGGACGCCGCGACCGACCAAAGCCAAGCCGGCAACCGCATGCTCGAGCATTGTGCCCAGAGCCGCAACGGCGGGACCAAGCCAAGGGCGGAAGATGAGCACCAGCGACGTCAATACGAAGAAGCTCAGAAAGATCAGGCCGCCGCCCTGACCGAACAGGGCGTGCACGCCGCGGGCCAGATAGAAGGCAGGAGCACCGCCCAGCCAGGCTGATTCTCCGGTCGAGAACCAGTTGACAGGTTGGCCGAGCCAAGCCGCCGTTGTGGCGGCGAGGGGCAGCACGCGGTCGGGCCATGGCAGACGTGGCGCCGCACTGCTGGCCAGCAGCATGACCCCGCGTACGACCAGCCATAAGGTCACCGCCCAGGCCCAAAGTCCGCCGAACAGCAAACGCAGGGTGAAGGCGGCCAGGCTTCCTACCGGTCCTCCCGGATTGGAAACCGACAGCAGGTCCACTGCGCGTCGGTCCTGGAGGACGTCCCACCAACCAGGCGTCACACCTGTCAATGAGAGCAGCAACCAGAGGCCGAGGGCCATCTGCAGAAGTCCTGCGAGACGGGGCGATTCCCTCAGCGGAACCCTGACTGCCTTGCTTTTACGCTTCTTCGGCCTCGACACGAGCTGTGATCCCCTCCTTGATGCCTGACATCTCGACGTCCAGGAACTTCGTGGTGGCCCGTCCCTCGAGGAACGTCTTGTTCTCGAGCACTTCGAGATGGAACGGGATGGAGGTGGGCAAACCGTCGATCACGCACTCCTGCAGCGCACGCTTCATGCGCACGATGGCTTCGTCGCGGTCACGTCCATAGGTAATGATCTTCGCGAGCAGGGAGTCGTAGTGAGGTGGTACCTGGTAGTCCGAATAGATGTGGCTGTCCACGCGAACACCGGGGCCACCGGGGGCGTGGAAGAAGAAGATCCGCCCCGGACAGGGCATGAAGTCGCGGGCCGGATTTTCGGCATTGATACGACACTCCAATGAGTGTCCGGCGACCCGAACCGCACTCTGGTCGTAGCCGAGGGGTTCACCGGCCGCCACGCGGATCATGTCCTTCATCAGATCGATACCCGTGACCATTTCGGTGACGGGGTGCTCGACCTGGATGCGCGTATTCATCTCCATGAAGTAGAATGAGCCGTCTTCGTCGAGGAGGAATTCGACCGTGCCGGCCGAATCGTAGCCCACGTGGGCGGCGAGTTCGACGGCCGCCGCGCCCATCTTCTGGCGCAGCTCGGGTGAAACCGCAGGCGACGGAGATTCCTCGATGAGCTTCTGATGGCGGCGCTGGACCGAGCAGTCTCGCTCGCCCAGGTGCACGATCGTGCCGTGCTTGTCGCCCAGCAGCTGGATCTCGATGTGGCGGGGATTGGCGAGGTAGCGCTCCACGTATACACCGTCGTTGCCGAAGGAAGCGCCGGCCTCGTTGCGGGCCGTGACGTACTGCTTGCGCAGATCGACGGCGTCGGTCGCTACGCGCATGCCCTTGCCGCCACCACCGGCGGTGGCCTTGACGATGACCGGGTAGCCGATTTTTTCAGCATAGGCAACAGCCTCGTCCACCGTATCGATCAGACCGGGGCTGCCTGGGACCGTAGGTACTCCCGCCTTCTCAGCCGTCTCGCGGGCCCTGGCCTTGTCCCCCATGCGGCGGATGACTTCGGCAGGCGGGCCGATCCAGGCGAAATCGTTTTCGGCACAGATCTCGGCAAATTCTGCGTTCTCGGCCAAGAAGCCATAGCCGGGATGGATGGCGTCGGCGCCTGTGATCTCAGCGGCAGCGATGATGTTGGGAATGTTGAGATAGCTCTCGCTGCTCAGCTTCTTGCCCACACACACCGACTCGTCGGCATACTTCACGTGAAGCGATTCAGCGTCGGCGCTGGAGTGGATCGCCACGCAGGCGATACCCATTTCGCGGCAGGCCCGCATGATGCGCAGGGCGATTTCGCCGCGGTTGGCGATGAGGACCTTTTCGAACATGAATCTCTCCCCGGTTGTCGATCTCGGCTGGGATCCCATTCTCCGCGTTTCAGCCGGTGGAGGCAAGCAGAGCTTCGGCCTCTACGCAGACGCTCCCCCAGAGGGGAGCGTACGGCGGATGACCGGGATCGGTCAGGAAGGGTCGATCAGGAACAGGACCGCTTCGGCTTCGACCGGAGATCCGTCGTCGAGAAGAATTTCCTTGATGACCCCGGAGAATTCGGCCTCGATCTCGTTCATCACCTTCATGGCCTCGATGATGCAGAGGGTCTGTCCGGTCGACACCTTGTCGCCGATGCTTGCGAACGTGGGCGACTCCGGAGAAGGAGCCCTGTAGAAGGTGCCCACGATAGGCGAACGGAGTTCTTTCCACTTGGCGCGCTCAGGGGATGGGGGTGCCGGCGCATCGCTCGGCACCGTCGTCGAGACGGGAACGGGCGCAGACTCCACTTTCGCAGCGGGCAGCGAGATAACGGAATCAACGGGTCGCGACGCCGACTTCTGGATGCGGATCGTGTCGTCCTTGCTCGTGATCTCGAGTTCGTCGATCTTGCTGTTCTCGACGAGTTCGACCAGTTCTCGGACCTTGGCGATATCCATGGTGTCCCTTTCGGTCCGGAGCCGCGTCAGACGCGCCCCAGGTACTTGCCGGTACGTGTGTCGATCTTCAGGACCTCTCCAACTTCGATGAACAGCGGCACCTGGACGATCAGGCCCGTCTCCATCGTGGCTGGCTTGGTGGCGCCCTGGGCGGTGTCGCCCTTCAGCCCCGGATCGGCCTGCGTCACTTCGAGTTCGACGTTGACGGGTGGTTCTACCGTCAACGGTGTGCCTTCACGCAGAAGCATGCTGACGGTCTCGCTCACCTTCACGTACTTGACGATGTCGGCCAGCGTGTCGGCGGGCAGAGAGATCTGCTCATAGGTTTCCAGACTCATGAAGGTCAGGAAATCGCCGTCCGGGTACAGGAACTGATAGTCGCGGCGCTCGAGGCGGACTTCTTCGATCTTCTCGCCGGCCCGGAACGTCTCTTCGACGACTTTGCCACTCAGGATCTGCTTCAGCTTGGTTCGGACAAAGGCCGGACCCTTGCCCGGTTTCACATGCTGGAAATCGATGATCATCCACAGGTTGCTGCGGTGCTCAAGCACCATCCCCGTCCTGAAGTCGCTGGTAGTGGCCAAAACTACGTCTCCTTTGAAGCCCGTGCGGGCCGTTGGTCGCTTTGGAACGCCCCATTGATAACATGAGGTCCCGGGAAAAGCAATGGAAGGGCCGTCCCTGCGGACGGCCCTTCGGGTCATCTTAAAAGCGGTTGGGGCCCGTCAACCCTGCTCCTCGAGCAGGCTGAGCAAACCCTCCATAGCCAAAAGATAGCCGCGAACTCCGAATCCCTGGACCGTGGCCGTCACCACGTCGGTCACCAGATTGGTGCGCCGGAATTCCTCGCGGGCATGGGGATTGGAGATATGGACTTCCACGACGGGAATCGACAGCGTCAGCAATGCGTCGCGGACCGCCACCGAAGTGTGGGTATAGGCCGCGGCGTTCAACAGCAGTCCGTCGGCCTGGGCTCCTGCTTCATGGATCCAGGTCACGAGTTCACCCTCGCCTGCCGTCTGGCGGACGACAAGGTCCACGCCCAATTCGCCGGCGCGGCATTCCAGCATCACGGTCAACTCGGAGTAGGTCGTCGCGCCATAGATCCCGGGTTCCCGCAGGCCGAGACGATCGAGATTGGGTCCGTTGAGGATGTGAACGGTCCTGCTCATCCCCTGCCTTCTGCCTTCTGATCCCGCACGAGCCAGTCCTCGAAGCGCTGGCGGTTGTCGTCGTCGCGGTCGGCGGTCGGCCGAGTTGCTGCTGACGTCATGGGCGTTGTTGTGGACGGAGCGCTTTCGGACTCGACGGCGGCGATCTGCGCCAGCACGTCTTCGCGTTCGGGATGAACCGACAGAACTTTGTAGAGAATCTGCAATGCCTTGTCGCGATGTCCCTGGGCGAGGTAGATATCCGCGAGGGTCCTCGTCACGAACACGCTCGGCGACGGATCGGCTCCAACAGATGCTTGTTGTGTCGATTCGGCTACGGGAGTCGGATCAGATTCGGGTGCGAGCACCGGATCGCTCGCAGATGGAGGCGATGCCGTGTCGTCATCGGCATCCGGAGCGGCCAAGTCAGCGGCCTCTGTCGGTTCGGTATCCTCGACAGCTGCTTCGATTCGTTCGTCGAGAGTCTGCAGCAGACCCGGCCCTCCCCTGTGGGCAGGATCCATGGCCAGGACGTCGGCTAGGGTGACGCGGGCGGTTGCGATGTCGCCGCTGACAGCCTGAGCACGGGCCAGGACCCAGCGTGCGGAAACGGTGCCGGTGGCTGCGACGTCATGGGCATCGAGAAGTTCCAGGGCCCGCCCCGTATCGCCGTTGCGTAGATGGAGGTCGGCGAGGGGCAGCCAGAACTTGGCACCCGGATTCCTGTCTCTCTGCATTTCGAAGTAGCGGATCTGACGGTCGAGGTTCACCGGCACTGACCTCAAGGCTCATTGGTCCTGGGATGGGATCGAACCGCCAAGTCTAGGGAACGGCACACCCTCACGTCAAGGTCCGCCTCAAAGCAGACCCAACCAGTCGCCAAGAAGCTCTTGCAGACGACCGACCAGCAGGGAGATGCGCGCCATCACGGCGGAGCCGAACGAGGCGCCAAAGGTCACCATCAGCACGAGCAGGCCGATCCGGGCGGCTGGTGTCGTGACCGTGCCGCCGCGCCTCGTATTCATGAAATAGATCAGGCCGAAGATCGTGCCGGACAGGGTCACCAGCGCCGCGAGCGATTCGGCGACGTTCCAACCGCCGCCGGCGGCCGGGATCAACACACCGTCGCCGATGGTCGCCTGGATCTGGTGCATGAAATCGGACCGTACATAGCGCACGACCGCATAGCCCGCCGTGGTGCCCAGGACGAAGGCCGTCGGCCAGCGGGCCAGACCCGAGAGACGCGGAACAAGTCGGGAGAGCATCATCAGTCCCAGCACGGCGGGCACAACAGCACTGAGATCGCGTTCCGGCAGAGGCGTGTCGGGAGAGACGATGCGGGAAGCCTCTGGGATCAACGGAACAATCACCCGAGGCCACAACGTGGTCCAGAAACCGATGACCATCCAATAGGCCGCCGACACGCCGACGAAGACGTGCTCTGCGAACTTGTAGAAGGGATTGTCTCTGTACAGGAACGAGAAGACCATCAAGGTCAGCAGAGCGCCCACCCAGACCCCGAAATCGTGGCTGACGGCGAGTGGATGAATCATCGCCGCCCCCTTTTCCTGCGTTCTCCGATGAACAGACCAGCGTTGCCAAGCAAGATGAACGCGACGATCACAAGATGTGCAACTGTTTGCGGGCCCATCCCCCGGGTCGCCTGCATCACGCGCGGCACCCGTTCTGCATAATCATCGTTCAGGGCGGCCTCATATTCCGCCGCTCCCTTGAGGGCGGCCATCAGACCCAGCAGCTGCCGAGGATAGTAGGGAAAGAATTGCGGCGCGCCGACACCGGTGCAGCCACCGGCCAGAGGAAAGGCGCCGACATCGCCGCCGTAGAGAACCCATTCCTTCAGGCCCGGCGTTCCCGCCGACAGACTCACAACGATCCCGTAATCGTTCAGACCGGTGACTTGGGCCAGAGCCGGAATCTCGATCAGTGGAATGCCGCGGACATCCGCCGCAAACCGGGACCCGAGAGAATCGAGCAGGGCGTGAACCAGAAGCTCTCCCCCCGCCTGGAACCCCAGGGTGACCCATTCCCTGCCTTCCACGGCGTCGGGATACTCTGGTCCGATCACACGTTCGACGATGCGGCCCGCCATGTGATTGCCCGTAGGCCAAAGCGACAGATAGGTGACGGGCAGACCGCGGATCAGACAATGACGCGTCAGTGCTGCGGCCATGGGCTCGAGTTCGGGCGCCGAACTCGGCGAGTAATCGAGAGAAATGAGCACCGGAGTGCCCGGCGCCAAGGCTTCGATCGCCGCAAAGATCGGTACGACGAGTTCGCCGGGGCTGTCGCGGAACACCGGCTGGACGACCAGAGCGGCAATGACCGCCACGGCCAGGGCCAGGAAGATCCAACGCCTGTCGATGGACTGAAGCGCCTCGAAACGTGACCCGCTCATGAGCCGTCGCCTCCCCTGCCGCGCTCCAGGCCGAGCACCATGCGCACGGCCAGGGCCACCACGCCGAGGGCGACGCCGATCATCAGCGCCCTTTGCCCCGCCGTGTTGGGAACCTTGAGCAGCCACAGACTCAGGCTGTCGAAGCGGAAAAGGGTCACGCCCACGGGTATGCGGCCGAGCAACACGATCAGCGCCGCACCGAGCAGCACCGACGTTTCTAGGCTCCTGGCGCGGAACGCGCGATACGATGCCGAGGCGACGTAGAACGCGAGCAACGAGTAGAGGGTGGCATGGAGAGGACTGAGGACCGAATCGAAGATGGTCGTCAGCCAGCTGGAGGCGTCGGTCGGGTCGCCCGTGAGGCCCGGGGGGCCGCCGAGCTTCAAGAACCCGACAATCAGAACGGCCAGAAACGAGACGAGGGTCACAGCGGAGTAATGCCAATCCGCTTTTCGTTCACGGACCCGGCGTCCGTGGGTGCGCAGGAGACTCGCGCCGCCGAGCAGGAAGGCGAACACGGCGAGAATGCCGAACCAGGATGAGAAATGACGATCGGCGTAGGTGACCGCGCCGGCGAAGCCGCCGCTGCTGCCGTCACCCGGCGGGGCCATGAAGGCCGCCACCACGAGTATCAAAGCCACGCCGGTGAGCAGGATCTGCGGTGTCGGACGTTTCACCAGCTCACCTCGTTTCAAGCAGGACGTCGAGGACGCCTGCCATGTCGTGAACGAATCCCCAGCCTGTGACGGTCGCCACCGTGGCGGCGATGCCGCCGACGACCAGCAGTGAGACAGCCACCATCTTACCTAGATCCTGACCGCGGAGACTGCCGAGCAGCGCGGCATCGCCGGACAGCGAGGCGCTGGCCGCGAACAGCTCCTCACCCATCAGGGTGTCATCGCAAGCAGCGACGAAAAACGGCAGTTGAACGGGGCTGGCGGTGCCGGCGACCTGAATAGCGCCCACCTGGCGTCCCCCCTCGGCGAGCAACAGGGACTCGGACGCGAAGAAACCGAAGAAGAAGCAGGCCCCCGGCTTTTCACGGACGATCATGCCGTCCACCTGGGCCACGAAGCCCAGCGGGTCGTCGGAAATGTACAGGACCTGGTCATCGTGCCAAGCATCGGCGCAGCCGGCGTCGGCGTATCCCTTGCGGCAGGCCGTGCGCGCCGCCTCCATGACCATGCTGCGGTTGGTCGGCACCACGAGACGACCGTCACGCTCCGCGACCATGGCGGCCACGGGCTCAAGCAGAGCCACTGCCGCCACTGTCTGCATGTTGTCGAGATCACGGGACCCCGGCACGAAAAAGACGGGTCGGCCCGCCGCCACCGACGTCGCCACAGCCCGTTCGATGGTAGCGATACCGGGCAGCGTTCTGACCGCGGCGGTGTGACCGTGGCGCGCCCTGCGGATGCCGATCGCCACCAGAGTGACAAGCACAAGGGTCATCAGCGCAACGTTCCAGCCGTGGACGGGACTCATGTCACGTCCTCCGACGGAGCACCGTCGAGCAGGTCGAGCAGATGGTCAAGACGGGTCCGGTCTTCGAGTACGGCGGCGAGATCGAGAAGTGCAGACGGGGAACCGAACAAGCTCCATACCGGCTCCCCCAGGCGGAGGGCCTGACCGCCCAGAAACGATAGCGGCCGGGATGAATCCAACCACAGCAGGGCGGGAGCCGTCAAACCGGCACGGCGGATCCAGCTGGCAATCGCCGTCTCGGGACAACCAGGGGCCTGGGAAACGACGGCCGCACCGGACTTCATGTCCGGCGCGGTCGTTGAGGAACAATCAGTACGGGAGCCGCGAAGCATCAGGCCTTGGCCTTGAGCGAATCGGTGACCGCTCCGAGGTCCGATAGCACGCCGATGCGGTTGGTCACGGGATCGGCCGTAGCCAATCCACGAAGGAATGCGCCTGCTTCCTCCCTCGCCGCAGTGTCGTCGGGATCCTCGTAGCCGAGCACGCATTGCTCGGCGCCGCTACGGACAGCCGCTAGAACGTTGCGCGTAAAAGCCCGGACCATGGGCACGCTGGCAGCCGCATCTTCACGGGCCGCTGAGCGACGGGCGAAGGCCGTGGCCACTTCACAGGCGGTCATCATGTCCGCCATGATGAACTGTACGGCTTGACGACTCGCGCTACGCTTGCCGTGACAGTACAGGATCACCGCGTTGAGATCTCGGATGGCAGCTGCGATCAGGTCCGCACACATGTCGCCGCGCTCGGCGTGCAGCGCATCCATGCTCGCAGCCATCTTTTCATAGAAGTCGCCCTTGGAACGGACGGTGACCTTCCAGCGGAACAGTCCGATGATGGACTGCTGGATCTCGCTGGTGCCCTCGTAGATGGTCGTGATGCGCACATCGCGCCGGATCTTCTCGACCATGTATTCGCGGGCGTAGCCGTAGCCGCCCAGGGCCTGGATCGCAGCGTCCGCAGCACGGTTGCCGGCTTCGGTGCACCAGAGCTTGGCGATAGACCCTTCGACCTGCAGATCCTTCTCGCCGCCGTCGATGCGGTCGGCGATCTCCTCCATGTAGGCGCGTCCGGCCTCCAGGTCGATCCAGTGGGGCGCCAGGAGCTTGGCACCGTAGCCCTCCTTCTCGATGAGCGGCTTGCCGAACTGGATGCGTTCGTTGGCGTAACGCACGGCGCGGTCCATGGCGGCCCGACCGCAGCCGAGACCGAAGGCCCCCACCATCAGGCGCGTGTAGCCGAAGACTTCGTTGGCCTGTTTCAGGCCCTGTCCTTCGACCAACCCGATGAGCTGGTCCGCCGGCACGACCACGTCGTCGAGGATCACCCCGGCGGTGTCGCTGGCGCGGATGCCGTGTTTGTCCTCGTGCTTGCCGGCTTCGAGTCCCTCCGTATCACGCTCGACGATGAAGAAACTCGGGCCGTCCGGCGTCTTGGCCAGGATGGTGTAGAGCTGGGCCACGCCGCCGTTGGTGATGAACTGTTTGGTGCCGTTGATGCGGTAGTGGGTCACGTTGCCGTCGTCGTCGGTGATGCGGTCTGCGATCGTCTGCAGAGCCGCGACGTTGCTGCCCGCGGCGGGCTCGGTAACGCCGTAGGCCACGATCATGCCCTCACCCGCGATGCGGCCGAGCCAGTGGGCCTTCTGGGCGTCGGTACCACCGACCACGATGGGGTCGGTCCCGAGGCAGATGGCCAGAAAGGCCGTGGCCACACCCAGATCCATGGCCGCCATCTCCATGGACACTTCGCAGATATCCAAAGCACCGCCGCCGAGACCGCCTACGGATTCCGGTAGAAAGATCAAATGGAGGCCGACGTTGGGCGACAGGAGTTCCTGGATGAAGGCCGCCGGAAACTCGTCGCGGGCGTCGAGGCCGAGCAGCTTGTCGTCGGGCAGGTCGCGCTGGACGACCTGCTTCATCGTCTGAACCATCATGTCGCGCATTTCAGGGGTCAAACCGGCGGTCTGGGTCATGTCGCCCTCCAGGGGGTGCTTGGTCTCTGGTTCAGTGATCGGGTTAGCGCACGACGGCGTCGGCATCAAACATAATGCGTCCCTCGCCCACGGTCACGCACCGACCGCCGACGCGGATGGATCGCACCCTGCCGTCGGCCACGTCGGCCTCCACGACGATGCGGCTGGGCCGCCCCATTTCCAGGCCCTGCTCACACACGATGCGAACGCGGGGCGTGAGGCGGACGAGACGATGCTTCACCATGAACGCGATGAGCGAACCGCAGGCCGAACCGGTGGCGGCGTCTTCGGGAATGCCGAAGTCGTGGGCGAACATCCGGCAGTGGACATCGACGTCCGGGTTTTCGGTTTCGCAAGTGAATACGAAAAGGTCGCCGAAGCCCAGGTCCTTGACGATCTCCGCCGCAGCGCTGCGGCTCAGAACGATGGACTGGACGGCGGCGAGAGAGCCCACCGGCACGATGTGGATCGGCAGCCCCGTCGAGACGATTTCGCAAGGCAATCCCGTGATGGAAATGTCCTGCTCGGAAATGCCCAGGGCGCGGGCCACCTTGCCGCGCTGATAGTACTGGCCGATGAACTGGGCCGGCTCGAGGACCAGGGAATACAGGACAGGATCCTCACCGCGTCCGACCACGACGGGAAACAGGCCGGCCTCGGTGCGCCAGGTCACGTGGAGTTCGCCCTCGCCTTCCGGTACCAGTCCGCCCCGATCGAGGGCCGCGGTGGCGCCGATCAGGGAGAGTCCGGAATGGGGAACCTCGGCCGACGGGGTGAAAATTCTCAGCGAGGACCGCAGCGGAGTCTCTTCCGCAGGGATGACGAAGGCGGTTTCCCCGGTTCCCATTTCACGGGCGATGATCTGCATCATTCCTGTGGACAGTCCCCGACCATCAGGAAAGACGGCCAGACGGCTGCCTCCGAACGGCGCGTTGGTGAAGACGTCCAGCATGAGATAGTCGCGACTGACCAAGGTCGACCACCTGTCGAAAAGGGAAACGGGAACTCAAAGCAGTGTAGCGACCCGTAATCGTTGGAGCAAGGAGTAGCTGGCTCAGGGAACCACGACCACAGCCACCGCCGTTTCGCGCTCGTGGCTGAGGCTGAGCATGGTCCGCTCACCGCCGAGGGCCGCCAAAGCGGCCGCAGCGGCGCCGTGGAGCTTCAGGGCAGGCACGCCATCGCCGCCCGAAACCACCTCGACATCGCGGTAGCCGAACGCGCCAGGCTTGGCACCAACCGCTTTGACGAAGGCCTCCTTGGCAGCCCAGCGTCCTGCCAGGGCCTGAGCCCCGGCGGCCCCGCGGCGCCTGGCCAGGGCGATTTCGTCGGGTCGGAAACAGCGCTCGAGAAAACGATCGCCGTGACGTGACACAGCATCAGCGATGCGGGACACCGAGATCACATCCACGCCGAGGCCGCGCATCAGTAGGCCCCCTTGCGCTCGATCACCGCGGGGATCGTTCGGGACAAGACCCTGAGATCGAACCAGAAACCGCGCCGTTCGACGTACTCGAGGTCCAGTTCCATCCAATCGTCGAAATCGACATGACTGCGTCCGGAAACCTGCCAGAGACACGTCAAGCCGGGCTTGACCAGCAACCGCCGCGCCTGGCGAGGCGTGTAGTCCGTCACTTCGGAAGGAATCTGGGGACGGGGGCCGACAATGGACATGTCGCCTTTGAGCACGTTGAACAGCTGGGGAAATTCATCCAAACTGCTCTGCCGGATGAAGCGGCCCACACCGGTGATGCGCGGATCGTTGCGGATCTTGAAGGCGGCTCCGGTCGCTTCGTTCATGTGGGAAAGCTGGGTCTTCCTCGTCTCGGCATCGACGACCATTGAACGGAACTTGTAGCAGTCGAAATAGCGGCCGTTCTTCCCTACACGCTGCTGCCGGAAAAACAATGGCCCCGGGGAGTCGAGCTTGATCAGAGCCACGAGAAACGGGAACAAAGGCAGGATCAGCAACAAGCCCGCCAGAGCGCCTGCCAGATCGATCATCCGTTTCAGAACGGCATAAGTGAGATTACCGGTTGGTGCGGGACCACCAGGATCGGCGGCGAGAACGGCCTGGTAGCCACCCTTCTCGGCGAAGGCGTCTCGGGCTGTGGAAGCTCGTTTCATGGCCTCGTTTCCGTGTCCATTATCGGTTCTGCCGATTCTCCCGAAGGTGCTGACGAAGGTCGCCAGGAAAAGACGCGTACACCTGCTGCACCGAAGCGTTCGTCGACTTGGCCGAGTTCGGACAAGGCTCCTGGCAGCAGATCACGGGGATCGAGGTCCCAGGCCCGACACAGTACCAGCCAAGCACGGTCTGCACCGTCGATCCGCTCGTTCAACGCAGTCAGGGCCTGTTGACGTTCGTGGATCCGGGGGCATCCCCAGAAGGGCTCGACCCTCATGTCGGTCTGTTGGTAATGGGCGTACAAGTCGCCGACGACCGGCACTAAGACGACGTCGTTTGGACCCGCACGTTCCTCAATGATCCTCGCGACCGTCCGCAGATCCTCTCTTGCGTAACGCTCGGAGCCATAGTATCCGCCGAGAGACGCCAATACCAGTCCCAGCATGGCCAGTCCGAGCCAGCGTCCATACCGCAGGTGAACGATCCCACGCGAAGCCAGCATCACCACCACCGGGACTATCGCTGCAAGGTACCGTACGTTGAACGCCTTGACGTTGCGCATGGATAAGAGAACCACGGCGCACAACGGAATCAGAATCCAGATCGACACGGCGATGCCCGAACGCCTGGGCATCCGCCAAAGTCCGCCAAAAACGAGCAGGACCGCAAGCAGGCCGGCAGGTGCAAGCAGAGGCAGCCAGGAGACCACGACGTCGAGTCTGTCGGCACCGTGGAGTTCCGTCAACGAGGGTCCCAGGGTATATCCGTAAACGATGGAGTGGGCCGCGAAAGGCAGGGCCCAGGGAGTGAACGTCGAGTCCTGACGAAGGGCCTCGCCCATAGCGACTCCGGGGGCCAATCGTTCGACTGCGAGGATGCCGGACGCCTTCAGAAGCCAGGGAGCCGTCACGACCACGGCCAGGCTGAAGGCCAGGGCCCACCGGCCCCAATCCGCGGTCCGGCGCGGACGGGCCAGCACCAGGACGCTCAGACCATGCGCGACGACCATAAAGAGCGCCGAATTGTTGGCCAGCACCGCCAAGCCCGCCGTCAGGCCGTATCCCACCGCAGTTGCAGTATCGGGTCCTCGACGGATCATACGCACCAGCAACAGGGACGCCCCTGTGATCAGCAGCATGGTCAGAGCGTAGCCGCGCGCTTCCTGGGAGTGCCAGATCATGAAGGGCTGCACGGCCAGCAGCAAAGCAGCCCACTCACCGGTGCGTCGTCCCGCCAACCTGGCGGCAAGCAGCGCCCCCAGAGGCACGGTCGCGATACCTGCCAAAGCCCCTGGCAGCCGCAACCAGAATTCGGAACAGGCGCCTCGAGAGAGAGGCCAGAGCAGGGCGATGGTCAGCGGGGATTGGAAAGAATCCCGAAGCTGGGTCCAAAGACTCGCGCCGTCGCCCGCGGGACGCAGGAATTTCCAGGTCAGGTATTCGTCGATCCAGAGGGGGTGGTCGCCAAGAGAGTAGATCCGCAGGACGGCCGCCAGCGCGGTGGCCAAAAGCAGAACGGCGGGACGCGGATCACGGATCTCGCCGCCGAGCCAGCCGGCGGCCGGGACCATGCCCGGTATTCCACGGTGTTGGTGATCCGTCATCAGGACCCGTTCCCTTTCACGCCGATGGTTCCGGGAGTGTACGACGATAAGGAGGCATCGACCGCCCCGATCTTGATCTTGGTCTTCATCAGCACCGGCAGACGCCGCTCGTCGTCTGTCAACCAGATCAGGATCTGGCCCTCGAACTGGAACAGGCCCTCCCCTTTGATCACAGGTTCGACTTTGATGCAGTCGAAGCGTCCTGCCGGGACCTCGACGGTCTCGCGTCCATGCACGATCACTTCCAGGTCGTAATTTTCACGCGAGCTATGGGTCTTGACGTGAGCAGGTTCGCCGTCGTCGAGAGGCAGGGTCCGCACGACGTAGAACGCCGCGAGGATGTCGTGGCATTCCGGTGCGATGTCGAAGGAGCGACCGTCCTTGTAGTGGGCCTTGTGCTCATCCTGATCGAAGTGGACCTGAATATTCTTGCGGTACTCACCTTCGTGCAGCCGCTTCGAAAAGTAGCGGCTGACCAGATCGTCTACGCCGAAGTGAGAGACGACCTTGTCGCGGACCTTGTAGAACGTCGAGAAAAAACGGCTCGACTGGGCCGTGCTCTCCACATGGTAGCAGGTTGCACCATTGGATTGGACGATCCCCCTGACCACCAGCGACGCTTCTCCGGCCTGGACCGGTCCGTAGCTGATGTCGAATACGAGTTCTTCGCCGGGGCCGAAGGGAACCGGGATCGCCGTAACTTGGCCTTCTGATTCCAGCGCCGAAGCAGTCCCACTCATGAACAATGCTGCTGCCCATATCGAAACGAACAAGACACGGGTTCTGTCGTGGATTCTCTGCGTCATCGGTACTCCTCGCCGTCTGCGGCCGTTACGCGGAGGATCTCGGTCCAGACCCGTTCCGGCATGATGTTCGTCATGCAGGGGTGTCCCGGCACGGGGCACTCGTGAAAAGAGCAGGGCGAACACGGTTCATCGGTCTGCACGGCAACATGGAACGGATGGTCCCGGTTCCAACTCAGGGCGTCGGTCGGTCCGAAGAGCGTGACCTTGGGAACACCCACCACGGTCGCCACATGCTGAGCGCCGCCGTCGGTTCCCACATAGGCGCTGCAACGCGAGAGCAAATCCGCCAACTCGCCTAAGCCAGTCGGCGGCGCTACAACGACATCAGGTGCGGCCGCCATGATCTTCGCGGTCATGGCGTCGTCGCCAGGCCCGGGAACCAGGATACAGCGGCGACCCCCTTGGCGTGCAAGGTCTAACAAACCGACGACGTGCTGCACGGGCCAGGCCTTTGTGGGCCACCCGGCACTGAGAACCAGCGCCAGATCTGTCGATGGGTCCAGAGCCAGGCGATCCCGCCACGCCCGGTAGTTGTCGTCGAGAACGTCGGAATGTTGAGCCGTGATCCTGGGCGGAGTCCAGGGAAGTGTCGCCAACCCCATGGCCCTGGTAAGGTCCTGGACGCTTTCGCCAGAATACTGATCCACGTCGCGACCTGACTCCGACTTCCTTGCGACTGCAATGTTGTAGGCCCAGGAGCGCCAGCGAAGATCGAAACCCACGCGCCAGCGAGCCCCGGACAGAGCCGTCCAAAGGGCTGTTCTGGGCGTGCTGAGTGGGTCCACGACGAGATCATAGTGCCGCGATCGCAATTCCCGGATCCAGATGGGCAACGACGACCCGGCACTCGGCGGCCAGGTCACGACGTTGCTGCGAGTCAGCATCTGTTCGACCAGCGGCACGAAAGGGCGGTCGATGAGCACGTCCAGAATCGCTTCGGGATAGGCCGAGGCCAGGGCTTCGATCATTGCGACCGACAGCAACGCATCTCCCAGACCTCGCCGCCGGATCACGAGGATTCGTGCAACATCGCGTCGAGCCGGTCGGAGCGGCATCACACCTCACCTCCGAACAGGATCTTGGTCAGCGCCGTGATCACGTCGGTAACCTCAAGACCCGGCATGCAGATCCAGTCATCGCAGCTGTGGAGGTCGCAGGGGTGACAGTGCGGACGCGTGGCCAGCACGCGGTGGATGCCGAGATGGTCGTAGGGAAACCAGATCGTCGGGTCGGTCGGCCCGAACAAGGCCACGGTGGGACGTTTCAACGCCACCGCTGCGTGCATGACGCCTCCGTCCACGGTGACGACGCTGCGGGCGGCGGCGATGACGCCGAAAACCGTGGAGAGGGGCAACGGTGGCAATCGGGTTCCCGGTGCGTCTCGCAGAGCGGCTTCGAGCAGCCTGTCGGCTCCGGGCGGATTCAGCACGACCGTCCGCACTCCCCCTCCCTCGAGCATATCGATCAGCGCCCGCCATCTGTCTGCAGGCCAGCTCTTGGCTTCCCAAGTGGCCCCTGGGGCCAGCAGAATGAAAGGGCCGGGTTTAACTCCCGCCCCGGCGAGACTCTCGGCGGCGCTGGCGCGCGCGGAGTCAGAAACGACAAGTCTGGGTCCGACGATGCCACCGTGAGAAGCCAGCCAGTCCATCATCGGCAAACCCGTCTCGACATGAGACAGCGGAGCGAGACGAGCCACGTGTTCGCCGAGGCCGCCGGGAGCCAAGGATCGGAAACCGGGATCTGCGGGAAGCTCCGCCACATGGGTGTAGAGGCGCGCGCGCCGATTGTGACGTCCCGTGATGCGCAGGGGAATGCCGGCACAGCGCAGCAGCCAGGCGCTGCGGGGATTGAAGAAGAGATCCACAGCCAGATCGTAGCGCTCACGTCGCAGAGCGAGGACAGTGCCGAGCCAGCCTTCTTGCCTTGGTCGGTCCGGCTCAAGAACGACTGGTCTGTTCCGGTGGGTCGCTCCCGTCCCGCCGGTCCCCAGAACATGGAGTCGGTCGAGAGCATCGTGATCTATCAGAGCCGGGGCATATGCTTCTTCGCAGAGAAAACCGATGTCGAGTTCCGGGTCACCCCGTTTCAAAAGGTCGACGACGGCGGTAGCCATCACGATATCGCCCAGATAGCGCAGTCGTGTTATGAGAATCTTGCGCAGAGGCCTGCCGTCGAGTGACCAGCTCACGGGCGACCACCGCCCAGTACGTGAACGATGGCGGCGGCGAGATCATCATAAACCACGGCTCCTCGCTGCAGGCCGGCCTGTTCGACGTCCGCGCCCTTACCTGTCCTGACCAACATTGGTGTCAGGCCTGCGCCACGTCCCAGGTCGAGATCCGCGACCTTGTCGCCGATCATGACGCTGCCGCTCGACCAGATGATCTTGGACGCCGCAGCCTCGATCATGCCCAAGGCCGGCTTACGGCAGCCACAGGCTGCGTCGGGATCATGGGGGCAGTAGAGTACTCCGTCGAGGACGACGCCGCGTGCGGCGAGCAGTTCGTCGACTCGTGTCTGGACGGCATGGAACTGAGCCTCGGTATAGTAACCGCGTCCGATCCCCGACTGGTTGGTCAGACAGACGAGGCGCCAGTCGGCGGCGGCGGCAACCGCCAGAGCCTCGGCGCTGCCCGGGATGAGGCGGACATCGTCCGGGGAGGACAGGTAGTGGGCGTCTTCGATGATCACGCCGTCGCGATCGAGGAACAGCGTAGGCCGTGGGCACGGGTCAGCAGCGAGCCTCCAAATGCCTGGATTCATGGCTTCCCACCACCGATGAGCTGTTCCGCAGCTTCAAGAACGGCCTCAGGCTTGATCGAATCGAGACAGAACTCCGGTTGAGGACATTCCCTGAGATGACAAGGGCTGCAGGAAAAGCCGACGGCCCTGAGCACAGCCGTACGGAGGCCGCGCGGACTCGTCCAGTCGGGGTTGGTGGATCCGAAAAGACCCAGAGTAGGTGTCCCAAGAGCGGCGGCGAGATGCATCAGGCCGCTGTCGTTGCCCACGAAGAGATCCACATCGCGCAGCAGGGCCCCCACTTCGAGCATCCGGGTGGATCCGACAAGGTCGACCACACCGGCGCCGTCGTCATCGGAACTGATCCAGCCACCTTCGAGATGGCGTCCCAGTTCCTCGGCGTGGCCGCGGGCGGCAGCATCGCCAAGCACCAGGACCCTCCTGCCGGTGCCGGCGCAGGCCCTGGCGAACCTAGCGGCCAAGGCGGGGGGCCAGCTCTTGGCGTCGCCGTACGTGGCGCCGACGGCCAGCGCAACGTGAGGACGGCCGGCGGTCAGACGCCGATCTGCGGGCCATCGGTCTGCTGCCGGCAAGGACGGCAAAGCTCCGGTGTCGGCTACCAAAGGCTGCGAAGTGCACAGATCTACGATCTCGGCACAGAGATGGCGGTGTCCGCGAGGTCCCCGTGTCACCGGATCGGTGAGCAATGCCCGACGGCCTTCCCCGGTCCAACCCACCCGTCGTGGAATCCCCGCCAACGCAGCGACAGCCGCCGCACGGAACGACGGCGGAAGAACGTAAGCCTCTTCGTAGTGACCGGCGCGGACAAGTCCGGCAAGGCGGAGCGCGCCGCTGATACCGGCATGACAGCCGTTGCGTTCGTAGGTCGTCAGGCTGTCGAGGCGGGGGTCGTGTTCCAGCAGAGGTCGCCATAGATCGCGTACCAGCACATGAACGCCCAAGCCGTCGGTCCGACGAAGCACGTCGAGTAAAGGCGTCGTCATCACAAGGTCGCCAAGCCAGTTGGGAGCGATGATGAGGGTTCCGGTCCGCTTCGCGCCGCCGCTGCTCAACGCCCGCCTCGCACGGAACGGACGGCGTCGAGCAGGGTGTCGACATCCACACGCTTGCCCTCGGCCACCCTCAGGATCCGCACGTTGTCATAGTGGGCGGGTTCCCAGGTCGGCTCGTCCTCCTTCACGAACAGTCCGATGACCGGCACGCCCTGGGCAGCTGCGAAATGGAAGAGATCGGTATTGCCGGCGAGGAACAGGTCACATAGGGAGGTCATCACCACGGTGTCGAACATCGTTCCGGCCGGTAGATTCATGGGAGCCTGGGTCAGGGCGGCCTGGAATTGATCGAGGCGATCGGTGGCGCCGCCGGCGCACAAGGGCAAGACTCGGATGGGCATCTGGCTCTGGAGTTGATTGAGCAGGAAGTTGAGGTTCGGCAGCGAAAGCCCTGCTCCAGACTTACCCAGGGAGGGATCGACACCGACGAGGATTTCGTCTTTGCGGGGCTTGTTGAAGTGCACGAGTTGCCTGGTCTTGCGTACTTTCTCTTCGGGAAGCGGCCACCCAGGCCGCACGTCGCCGTCGGCGAGACCGAGGAACGGCGCCGTCGCCGCAAGCCGGGTCCCCCTGTACCGTTGGTCGCCCTGCGGCGCCCGCACTTCGAAATTGACCGCCGGGTACGAGGAACGGTGTGAGGGCCCGAGCCGCAACGGCGCTCCGCTGGCCAAAGCGATGGCCTCGAGGGCCGGATGGGCCTCGAAGGACATCACGACGCAGAGATCGTAATCGTGCTTGCGGATGCCACGGGCCAGGGCCACGTAGCCCGGTGTCCACGTCCGCAGCTGTTTGGCCGTGTATTCGATGCAGTTGCGGGCGAATCCACTTTCCCGGACCAGCGGCGTGTGGTGCTCGGGCAGGAGCACGTCGATCCGCGAACGCGGATAACGGTCTCGTATGGCACGCAACAGAGACGCGTGGAAGAGCAGGTCGCTGAGATCCCCGGTGTCGATGGCCAGAATGCGGCTGTCTTCGCCGAGGGCGCCGGGCACGTGAAAGGACGTCTCCTCGCCCTTGGCGAGAAAACGTCCGACCAGACCTCCCAGCATCCGCGTTGTCGCCAAGGTGATCCTCCGTCACTCAAAGACGTCGGGGAAGATCTCCTCCCAAACCTCATCCACGTGCTTGACCGTCACGAAGGTGACGTCCTGCGCCACTTCATCGGGGATTTCGTCCAGGTCGCTCGCATTCTGTTCGGGCAGAAGGATGCGACGGATGCCGGCACGGTGTGCGGCCAAAATTTTCTCGAGCAATCCGCCGATGGGCAGCACGTCCCCGGTCAGGGTGATTTCGCCGGTCATGGCCGTGCGGCGGTCGATGGCCGTATCCATCATCAGCGAGAAGAGCACCGACGCCATGGCGATGCCGGCGCTGGGGCCGTCCTTGGGCACCGCCCCGGCGGGAATGTGGATGTGGATGTCCACGTCCCGGAAGAATGTTTTGAGATCCTCCCGGCCGCCGAACTTGGCGCGCAGATAGCTGTAGGCCGCGGTGGCCGACTCCTGCATCACGCTGCCGAGCTGACCCGTCAATTTGAGGCTCCCGTTGCCTCCGGGCAAGGTCACTCCCTCGAGATACAGGATCTTGCCTCCCACCGAGGTCCAGGCCAGACCCGTCGCAACGCCGACTTTGGCCCGGCTGCGCAAGCGGTCGGGATCGTAGGACGGAGGTCCGAGGAGTTCGATGACTCCCTTGCCGCTGATCACTTGCTGCTTTCGCGAGCGCCCCGCCACCTTGCGGGCCACCTTGCGGCAGACCGATCCGATCCGGCGCTCCAGACTGCGGACGCCCGCTTCCCTGGTATATCCCTGGATCAGCGACCTCAACCCAGCGTCGGTGAAACGGATGTGCTTCGACTTGAGGCCGTTCTCCTCGATCTGCCTCGGCACGAGATAACGCTTGGCGATCTCGAGCTTCTCCATGTTGGTGTAGCCTGGCAGCTGGATGACCTCCATGCGGTCGAGCAGCGGCCGAGGGATCGTGTCGAGCATGTTGGCGGTGGTGATGAACAACACCTTCGACAGGTCGAAGGACAGCCCCAGGTAATGGTCGGTGAAGTCGCAGTTCTGCTCTGGGTCGAGGACCTCGAGCAGTGCACTCGACGGATCGCCCCGGAAATCCTGACCCAGCTTGTCGATCTCGTCGAGCATGAACAGCGGGTTGTTGGTGCCGCAGTCCTTGAGCCCCGAGATGATGCGGCCGGGCATGGCTCCCACATACGTGCGTCTGTGTCCGCGGATCTCGGCTTCGTCGCGCATGCCGCCCAGGGAGAAACGGAAGAACTCGCGACCGATGGCCTCGGCGATGCTGCGGCCCAGCGACGTTTTGCCCACGCCGGGAGGCCCGGCCAGACAGATGATCGGACCGCGGTGGTCCCCCTTCAGCTTGCGCACGGCAAGAAACTCGATGATCCGTTCCTTAACGTCCTCGAGGCCGTAGTGGTCGCGTTCGAGGATGGCCTCGGCCCTTTTGATGTCCAGCTTGTCCTCGCTGCTCGTGAGCCAGGGCAAGTCCAGAATCCAGTCGACGTAGGTCTTGCTGACCGTGTACTCGCTGGCCCCCGGCGACATGCGCGCGAGACGATCGACTTCCTTGTCGGCGACGGCCTGTACGTGTTCGGGGAGCGTGGCCTCAGCCACGCGCTGGCGCAGTTCGTCGATCTCCACCGTGGTGTCGTCGGTGTCGCCGAGTTCGCGCCTGATGGCTTTGAGCTGCTGCCGGAGATAGTACTCCCGCTGGTCCTTGTCGATGGACTTGCGCACGTTGGTCTGGAGCTTCTGACCCAGCTCGGCGACCTCCAATTCACGCACGACGATCTTCGAGAGGATTTGCAGACGCACCAGGGGCGACGCAGCTTCGAGCACTTGCTGTTTCTCGGCCACTTCGACGTCGAGGTTCGTGGCGATCAGGTCGGCGAGCCGTCCGGGGTCGTCGATGTTCATGACGACGACCTTCAGCTCGTCCGAGAGGGCTTCGCTGGCGTCGATGATCTTCAGAAAATTGTTGGCCACGCCGCGCATGTAGGCGAGGGTGCGCGAATCGTGCTTTTCCTCTTCGGTGATGACTTCGACGTGGGCCTTGAGATAGGGCTCACTCTGGACGAAGCTTGTGGTGCGGATTCTGGCTATGCCCTGGCCCAACAGACGCATGCTGCCGTCGGGAAAGCGCAGCATCTTCTGGATCTTGACCGCTGTCCCCACCTGGTAGATCACGTCCTCGTCGGCTTCGTCCTCGTCGTCCTCGATGTCGCGCTGGGCGAAGGCGCCGAGAATCTTGTCCCCGGCCAGACACTCGTCGGCGAGCTCGATGAGGTTCTCATCGCTCAAGACCAAGGGCACCATCATGTAGGGAAAAATGACCGCTTCACTGATCGGCAGGATCGGCATGATGTCGGGAACGGTCCCCTCCAGGGCCTCGATCTGTTCCTGGTCGCTGGTGTGTGAGCTCATGCTCGTGCCCCTTCCCTGGATGCGCGGCGGTGATGATTTCTGCGAGTTCTCATCCCTGACCCACGTCGATACGGCTGCGGCTTCCATTCGGACCATCGACGCCTTTTTCAAGACTAACGAAAAGGAAACCGTTGCGATACCTGGCCTCGGCGCTTTTGGCCCGGACTTGAACGGGTATCGGAATGCGCCTGGCGAAGGGGCCGACGCTGATTTCCATGGTGAAGTAGTGCTTCTTGCCCGGAGGGGCGATGTCCCGGCGGCTGCCTCGAACAACGAGCACGTCGCCGTCGGTCAGCACCTCGATCCTTGATGGATCCATGCCTGAGAGGTCCATCTGAACGACGAACGCGTCCTCGGTCTCATAGACGTCCGTGGGAGGTCGCCAGGTCAGGTCGTCCTCGGCTGACACCGACTGGCCCCCCGATCGGAAGGTCGTCACCAGAATCTCGAAGATGTCGTCGGACGGTCGGGATCCGCCCCTGAGCAGTTCGTGCGTGATCATGTCGCTCCTCCCACACTTGGTCTGTCGACGCATCGTAGCTGTCCGTATTACAAACCGTCAACCGCAACGACGGCAACCCCCTGCGTGTCTAGAGATCTCTTAAACGGGCGGAACATTGCTGCGGGGGTTGCCCTGCGCCAGCATAGCATCGACTTCGGCTGCGACCGGCAACCCGGAACGTCCGCCCCAGCTTCGGCACTTGAGCGCCGCAACGGCGGCACCATAGCGCAGCGATTCGCGAAAATCCTGTCCCTTGAGCAGACCCCAGGCATAACCGGCGTGGAAAGCATCCCCGGCTCCGGTGGTATCGACGGTCGGAACATCGAAAGCCGGTACGTGGACGATCCGCCCTTCCAGCAACGCCAGGCACCCGGCCGGCCCGAAGGTCGTGGCCACCCTGGAGGGCCCGAGGGCCTGCAGAGCCTGCAAGGCCTCACGGTGGGCGGATTGACCTGTGAGATCGGTAGCGAATCCCTGCGCCCCGATCACGTCGGTCGCCACCGCGACGAGCTGTTCGAGACCGGCACGGTAGGTCCCCCCGTCGATCACCACGGGATTTCCCCGCCGGGAGGCTTCTCGAGCCAGGGGAATGACCGCCTCTGGTTCGTGACCATCGGCCAGCAGGAGATCGGCATCGTCGAGGGCCTCGAGGGGGATCTCTCCCGCCTTCAGGTGCCGTAGATCACCCCTGCTCCAGCAAATGCGGCGCTCCCCGGTTCCGGTGTCGACGATGATGATCGCTTGAGGCGAGCTGGCTCCAGGAGCAGCAACGCAGAAGGAAAGGTCCACCCCGGCTTCAACCAGCTCCGCGCGTTGCATGAGACCACAGGGGTCATCGGCGAGGATTCCGGCGTAGCGAACCTCGGCCCCAAGCCTGGCCAGAGCCACGGCGGCCGTGGCCGCAGGACCGCCGCCGCCTTGTCGGATCGCCGGATACTCGCGCTTGGAGTCCCGTTCAGGCAGGCCATCGCAGAAAAGAACGACATCCCAGGCGTTGTAACCCACCACAAGGGCCTTCATGATTGAAGCTTCTCCCCACCGAGCTTGCCGTGCCCTGCCTGACCATGTTAGCGTGATCCTCACAAATCCCCAGAGCCTGGAGGAACCGCCATGAATGAGTGTCTGTTCTGCCGTATCGCGGCCGGATCGATCCCCGCCGACATCATCCACGAAGACGACGAATTCCTCGCCTTCAGGGACATCAACCCGCAGGCTCCGACTCACTTTCTGGTCATCCCCAGGAGCCATATCGCCGCGTTGTCCGACCTCTCGGCAGAGCATGCGGACACGATGGGCAGGTTGGCCGTGACCGCATCTCGTGTCGCAAGAGACGAAGGGCTGGACCAGAGCGGCTACCGCTGGGTCGTAAACTGCGGGGAGGACGGCTGCCAGACCGTCCCCCACCTGCATCTCCACGTTCTCGGCGGTCGCCCATTGGGCTGGCCCCCCGGTTAACAGTCTATCCCTTCAGGGCGTAGACTCCTCGCGAGGGACGGCTGACTTTCGTACTCGTCGATAGGGTTCGACGCAAGACATTGGCGAAGTTCTTGCTCTTGGTCTTGATGAGTTTTCCTGTCGTGATGCGCTTGAGGATTTCCTGGAAGGACATCGTCCCCTTCTCCTTGCGCAGGAGATCCACCACCACGGACTCAACCGTCTGTGCCTTCTTGGCCGTCTTTTTCGCCGCCGCTCGTGGCGTCTTGGCAGCAGTCTTCTTCGTTACTTTCTTCTTGGCCGTCTTCTTCTTGGCAGCCTTCTTCTTGGCCGCCTTCTTTTTGGGAGCGGTTACCGACGCCGTCACCTTCTTCTTCGTCTTGCTCATTACCTTCTTCTTGACGGTTTTCTTCTTGGCGGTCTTCTTCGCCGCCGCCTTCTTTGTCGTCTTAGCCTTGACTGTCTTTCCCGAGACCGGCGGCAGCCCCGTCACACCCTTCACGCCGTAGACGCCGCGGGCGATCCTTTTGAGATCTTCCGAGGTCGACAAGGTGCGACGCAGGACATTATCGAAGTTCTTGGACTTCGTCTTGATGAGAGCGCCGTCGGCGATCGCAGCCCGTATTTCCTGGAACGTCATGGCCCGGCCCTTGGCGCGGATCACCTCGGCGACAACGCCGGCGACGGTCGAACGACCAGTACTTTTGGTCACGGCCCGAGTCCGGATCGTGGCTGCCTTTCTGGGCCGACCCCGAGCCTTCGGCTTCGCCGTGCCGCCTATACTGCCACGAAGAACAGCAAGGCGATCGTCGATCCGCTTCAGTTCAGCGGCGGCCTTGGCCCGTCGGTCCTCGAGACCGAGCATCTCCTCCTTCACCTTCAGCAGAGTCTTGAGCTGAGCGAGCGTAAGCTCCTCGGTCAGATCGGCGAGTCGCCTGGACATGGCATTCTCCTTTTCGATCGGGCTTGGACTGTAATATTACAGATACCGTATGGATCATAATGTTCGGATGTCAACAAGATTTGTAAGATTTACTGATGATCGTAACGTCTCAGCTCGGCCGGTATCCACCATTCGCGAATGGTCTGATAGGGGCTCAAGACGTGAGGTCGGACCGCTTCGAGGCGCGAACTGTGAGCGACGATGTCGTGCGGATAGTACAGGAATGCCATGGGTTGATCCTCGGCGCAGTGGCGTTGGAATTCGGCCCAGACTGGACGCGCTGCATCGCGATCGGTGAGCGACAACGCGAGATTCATCAAAGAGTCGGCGTAGGCGTTGGCATAGTGTCCGTAATTCCAGCGATCGAAGCTGTCGCTTCCGAGCAGTCCCGATGGATCCACGGCGAGCCTCGCCGAGAACACGCCGAGATAGGCCTCGAAGTCTCCCTGCCGAACATGATCGATGACCGTCGAGAATTCCAAGACCCTCGTTTTCACATCCACGCCAACGGCCCTGTAGTTTTCGCTCAGGATCACGACTCCGTTTTCACGGACAGGATCACCCTTGCGCGTCACCAGGGTAAAGCTGAACCGCTTTCCGTTGCGGTCGCGTATGCCGTCGCCGTCGTTGTCGGTCCAGCCGGCTTCTTCTAGCAGACGGCGCGCCGCATCCGGATCGAAGGGATCGGGAGCGATGCTTGCGTCATGCGCCCACAGCACCGGCGGCAGCGGCCCGCCAGCCGGAGTCCCGTAGCCCGAAAGCAGTCCGTCTACGAAAGCGGAACGGTTGGCGGCCAGAGACAACGCCTTGCGCACGCGGCGGTCGGCAAAGAGATCCAGTTCATGGTTCCAATACACCATGCCCATGAGTCGCCCGGCGGATGCGGCCACCTCGATGCCCTCCTGTTCGGCCAAACGGGCCGCCCGATGGGGGGGCACGTTGTCGACCACGTCCACGCCGCCGGTTTCCAACTCCACGAGTCGGGCTGTCTCGTCGGGAATGAATCGAATCAAAATCCGCTCGAGCAGGGGTTTGATGCCGGGATAGGATTCGTTACGGCGCAGGATCAAGTGCCGTCCTCGCTCCCAGGATTCCAGTTCGAACATGCCGTTGGCTGCAGGTGCGTCGTTGAGAGGCCAGGCACGCACAGCCGCCGGATCGAGTTCGAGGACAGCTGCGGCGGGCAACAGGGCATGGCCCAGGGTTGCGACCTGGTCGGCCCGTCGTTCGCGGAAGTCGTAGCGGACCGTCCGCTCGTCGATGGCGGAAACCCCGAGTACGTTCGCGAGACGGCCGCCGGCCCTGGGACTGGCAACAAGAGGGTCGACGAAAAGCTCGAAAGAACGCACCACGTCGTCAGCAGTCAGGCGCGTTCCGTCGGACCAACACCAGGGGTTCAAATGAACGGTAATCATGAGGCTGTCGGGAGAGAATGTTAAACGCTCGGCGATCCGGGGATGGTACAGGAAATCCTCCTCCATCTCCACGAGTCCATCGAGGAGAAGGACGATGACCTGACCAGCCTGCGCGGAGGTATGGATCAGGGGATTGAGCACATCGGGTTCCGCTCCAAAGGCCATAACAACCGTGCCCCCCGCTTCGGGCACACGATCCCCTGTGGCGACTTTCCGCCCATCGCGATCACCGCAGCCTGAGCAGGCCGCCGCCGTCAGCAGCAGAAGCGCCCATCCGGTCATCCTCATCTCTCACCTCCCCCTGAGACAACGGCGCGGTCCTCCCAATGGGAGAACCGCGCCCCTGATGCAGTCTAGGACCAGCAGAGACGCCGGTCAACCGCCGTCACTTCACCAGCATCATCTTCGCACTCACGGACCGGTCGCCGCCGCGAGCCCGCAGCAGGTACACGCCGCTCGGCTGCTGACGTCCACGGTCGTCGCGGCCGTGCCAGACGAAGCTCTGCCAACCCGGAGCAGCCTGATCGTCATAGAGGGTCCGCACACGACGGCCGAGCACATCGAACACCTCGACGCGAAGGTGATCGGTGGTTCCGGCCAAGCCCGGCAGGAAAAGGGATACGGTGGTGCTCGGATTGAACGGATTGGGACTGATCGACTTCACCGTGAGCACCTGCGGTCCCGGCGTTTCCTCGGGAACACCGGTCAGGCTGATCACCCGATACACACCGTCGCGATGGACATTGTTGCGGAACGTCGTCCACGTCATCGTGGTGCCGTCCACGGCGAAGGGCATGTCCCAGACGTGCACCAACAGGTCCCAGCCACCATAGATGATGTCCACGTCCATGTCCCCGTCGAGATCACAGATCACCGGCGCCGGCCGTATCGGACCGGACAGAGTGATCGGGAAACCGTCGACGTCGTTTCCGTCGTGGGTGAAGGCGTACAGGTTGTTGGGTGTGTCCTCGGAGCCGCCACCGATACCGAAGAGGATGTCGGGGAAACCGTCGCCGTTGACGTCGCCGACGACCGGGCTCGACTCGGAGTTGCCGGGCATGTGGCGGGGCCAACCGGGCAGGACCGTGCCGGACCCTCCGGTTTTGTCCGTGTCGATGACATAGGCGTAGGAGTCCAGAGAGCCCACGACCGATATCGCCGCAATCTCCAGCTCGCCGTCGCCGTCGAAATCACCCAAGGCGGGACTGGGACAGCCGGCACCGCTGGCGGTGGCTACGAAATGGATGGGGAATCCGGGATAGTTGCTACCGTCCTGCTCGAGGACATAGAG